>ERZ839767.998-NODE-998-length-46313-cov-11.179472_pt1 | contig 46313 bp, 21 predicted proteins | sample MGYA00519879_ERZ839767 | MGnify/ENA primary metagenome ERZ839767 (study PRJEB31850, sample SAMEA3708852) | human gut metagenome | biome: human gut; feature: human-associated habitat; material: faeces | place: China | collected 2014 ... | reverse complement strand
ATACCGCACTGCGTACCGCAGAGTCTGGCTACCTGACCCGTCGTCTGGTGGACGTCTCCCAGGACGTGATCGTGCGCGAGGAGGACTGCGGCACCAAGCGCGGCCTGACCATGAAGGTCGGCGAACGCGATGCCGAAGGCAACCTGCACCTGGTCAAGGCCGCCGACGGTGGCCCGTACTCCCGTCTGCTCGCGGCCGACGTCATCGACCCGGCCGACGGCGAGACCGTGCTGTACAAGGCCGGCGACGCCCTGTCCATGGACGTGCTCAACGATCTCGTTGCCCACGGCGTGGAAGAGGTCAAGGCCCGTTCCGTGCTGACCTGCGAATCCAAGCGTGGCGTGTGCGCCAAGTGCTACGGCTGGTCCCTGGCCACCAACAAGCTGGTGGACGTCGGCGAGGCCGTCGGCATCGTGGCAGCACAGTCCATCGGTGAGCCTGGTACCCAGCTGACGCTGCGTTCCTTCCACTCCGGCGGCGTCGCTTCCGCTTCCGATATCACCCAGGGTCTTCCGCGTGTCACCGAGCTTTTCGAAGCCCGTACCCCGAAAGGCGAGGCTCCGATCGCGGAGTTCGCCGGCGTGGTCAAGGTGGAAGACACCGAGCGCGGCCGTCAGGTCACCCTGAAGCCGGACGACGACTCCGTCGAGCCGATCGTCTACCCGGTGACCCGTCGTGCGCCGATGCTGGTCAAGGACGGCGACCATGTCGAAGCCGGCACCCAGCTCATCGAAGGCTCCGTCGACCCGAAGAAGATCCTGCGCATCCTCGGCCCGCGCGCCGCACAGGTGAACATCGTGGAGGAAGTGCACACCGTGTACCGCTCCCAGGGCGTGGATATCCACGACAAGCACATCGAGGTCATCGTGCACCAGATGCTGCGTCGCATCACCGTGATCGACTCCGGCGACACCGACCTGCTGCCGGGCGAACTCGTGGACAAGGCACGCTTCAAGGCCGCCAACATGGAAGCCGTGAAGAACGGTGGCAAGCCGGCCGCCGGCCGTCCGGAGCTGATGGGCATCACCAAGGCTTCGCTGGCCACCGATTCCTGGCTGTCCGCGGCCTCCTTCCAGGAGACCACCCGCGTGCTCACCGAAGCCGCCCTGAACCAGAAGGTCGATGACCTGAAGGGCCTCAAGGAGAACGTCATCATCGGTAAGCTCATCCCGGCAGGTACCGGCCTCGCCCGTTACCGCAACGCCACGGTGGAGCCCGACAAGGCCATCCGCGACACCATCTACCCGAACTTCGGTTTGGGCGGCGAAGGCACCGACAGCTCCTTCGGCGACACCGACCTGTCCGATGTGGACTTCTCCAACATCGACTTCGGCGACCTGAAGCTGGGCGATGACTTCAACCCGGATGACTTCCTGGACGACAACGGCGGCCAGACCGATCTGGGCGACACCCTGTGAGATTCCCCTCACGATAGTCGACAGACGAATCATCTGACATAGCGAAAGGCGGAACCGACCAATACCGGTCGGTTCCGCCTTTCGCTATATCTATATGTCGTGGGATTGCGAGGTTGTGGATTAATCGCGGGGGAGGGTTTCGCAGTCGTCTTTTGACGAGTTACAGCATAATATTTTGAGATGGAATATGCGAGCATCGTATTGCAGAATGAGTATCGTCAGACGGCATGGACGCCACCTTCCTACAATGGGAATATGAGTTTTCTACCTTACCCGCCGCCGCCCGAACCAGGGTGGTATGACGATGACGTCACGGTGATGGCGCAACCCACAGCCGAACCCGTCGACAATGCCGCCGATTCCTTGGAAACACGCGAACGGCTCGCCGCACAGAACGAATCGGACGACCACGATATGCAGGATGTTTCCGTTGCGAAGGGCGACGCTGCCGTTTCGGACGAGGACGATATCGACTGGGACGGCACCGTGCTTTCCGAAGCCTTCACCATGAAGCAGCCGAAGCACACGTACGTGCTGGACAACGAGCAGACCGGACAGCAGGTGATCGTGGATATGGGCGTGCTCCTTGGCCGCAAGCCTTCGGCCGAAGTGCCCGCCGGCGCCAAATCGGTCAAGCTGGAGGATCCGACGCGCACAATCTCACGCAACCATGCGGCGATCAGCTTCGACCAGGATGGCACGCTGTGGATAGAGGATTACGGTTCGCTCAACGGCACGTACATCATCCAAGACGATGTCGAAACCAAAGTGGAACACAAGCCGATGCAGCTGGAGGCGCCATGCACGGTGCGTATCGGCGACCAGTTCTTCCAATTCCGCAAACAGTGAGGGCGTTTGTCAGTGAAGACACGATTACGCTGACGGACTGCGTTGACGATTTGTGTTGACAGCGTCGGCGCGGACGGTTAGCGGTAAGACGATAAGGGGTTGTCACGGAGATTCCCGCGACAACCCCTTATGTTTCAAATGGTCTGATAATCGGCGTTAGCTCACTGCTGGCGCAGACGAATGGCCGCGTTGATGGCCGAATCGTTCAACTGGCCAAGCCAAGCAAGCAATTCCGGATAGATGTACGGATTGCGCGCAAGACACGGACGAAGCTCCGGCGCTTCGCTGGCGATACGGGCCATCAACATCTGATCGGTGGTGGTCATGGCCAGTTCCGCGGTGAACCCCGCGTCTGCCGGCGATTCCTGGGCCGCGGCATACTGCTGTTCCGGTTCGTTCTGCGGCTGGCTCGATGAATAATCGGCCACTTCGGACAAATCGGCGGGATTCATGTATGGGTCGACATACTCGGTCGAAGCCTCGTTGGACGCCGCATAGGCAGCGTCCTGACCGTATTGCTGGTTCACCGGCTGTTCCGGCTGATACTGCTGCTCCTGCTGGAACTGTTCCGCCACTGCCGGCTGATACTGCTGCTCCGGTTGGACCTGTTCGGCAACCGGTTCGGCCATTGGCTGGGCCGTCGGCTCGGCAATCAGATGCGGCTGCACGCCATTTTGCGGAACCGGCCAGCCCATCGCCACCAGCTGCTGGCGGGCGCGCTCATCGCCGAATTCGGCGACCCAACGCTTCAGACCCGGGTACGCTCGCGGATTGGCAACGACATTCGCACCGAATTCCGGATTCTCGTACGCGATTTTCGCCAGGAACACGGGATCGGCGTTCGGATCCTGCACGGCCGCCACCGCGGCATCGAAATCGACCATCATGATCTCCTTGTCTCGTGGTCTGTAACCATCTTATTGAATGACTCGTAACGTTTGCAACGTACCGTCCAGCGCATCGTCGATATCCTCGTCATCGCCGATCTTGCTGACGTTCCAATCCTCGTCGCACGGCATATCGGAACGCATATCCACCACGATGACGGTGATGTTGTCGCGGCCACCGGCGTTCAGCGCGGCGCGTACCAGCATGTCCGCGGCCATCTGCGGGTCGGCGTACGCCGCCGCGATCTCGGCAAGCTGCTCACGGCCGATCTGCGCATGCAGCCCATCGGAACAGATGATGAACCGTCCGTCCGCACGCGCGGCGTACCAGTCAGGCTGGATGCCGGCAGGCGCGCCGACACATTGCATGATGATGTTGCGTGGAATGCAACGGCTCGCCTCATCGGGCAGCATCCGCCCCGAATCGATGGCGTTCTGCCGTTCCGAATGGTCGCGGGTGATGCACGTCAGCGAATCCGCCAGCCACGCGCCATTGCCGTCGGCGCGCATATGGTACGTGCGGGAATCGCCCACATTGACGATGTAACACCGTTCGTCGGAACATATCGCGTCATCGCCGACACGCGTCGGCAGCAGCACGCCGCTGATGGTAGTGCCCGCAACGCCGCCGAGCTGCTCACCCAGACGGAGCACCTCCTGCTGGGCAAGGATCAGCGTTTCGTCAATCGCGTCAAGATCGCGCGTCGGCAGTTCGGCCAAACGCGCGAACCGTTCCGCAACATCGGAACTGGCCTGCTTGCCGCCCTTGCCGCCACCCATGCCGTCGCACACCACATACACGCCGTGGCTTGCGCAGGCGCTGTCCTGGTTGTCTTTCCTACGCAAGCCGATATTGCTGTTCAGACCGACCTCAATATGTTTGACGTTCATGAGTCCCGCCCTTTCACACCGATTTTCCGCAAGCGGATTTTCCGGAAGTGGAACATGTCCGCAAGCGATAGTTTCGCCCGCCACCTGCGGAACGTCGGCAGCGAGCCGAGCATGAACTTTCGTTCTTCGGCGATGTCATGCCAGTAGCGTTCCGCATGCTCCTGCGTGACATCGCCTCCGGAGAAGGCCGCGTAATCAGCCTCCCTGCCCAGCGCGAGCAGTGTATCGGCTTCGAAGCCCATCTGTTCGGCGATGGCCTGCGCCTGCTCGTTTCTGGTGCCTTGGACGTCAAGGCCGCTTTGCCGGGCAAGCGCCGCGACCGCCTGCCATCCGGCAGCGACGCGTTGCGATGCGCTGCCATGCCTGCGCGCCCGAGCCAGGGCGATCGCCTTGATGGCGAGCAGCAGGCCGCAGACGATGAGCACCGTCCACAGAGGGCTGCCGTAGATGGCGACTTTTCTGACGATTCTGCCGAAACGCTGCCAGAACAGGCTCGTCGGCGTCTCGTCGGCCATGCTGCCGCCAAGCGACGTTTTGCCCTTGGCTTGGTTGTCGTCACGCAGCGGATCGGTAAGCGGCACCGGAGGCTGACGCACCAAGGTCTGCGGATTGGGCGGAGTGAGATTCTGGTTCTCGTCGGGAACCTTCGTTTCCTTCGGTGTCGGGTAGAACGCCACCCATCCGTAACCGTCCAGCTTGATCTCCACCCAAGCGGTCACATCGTTGCCGGTGAATTTCGTGGTGGTGGTTTTGCCATGCTTCTCGGTGCGGCTGTCGCTGATCTCGCCCTCGTCGTTCTTCGGCAGGAAGCCCAGCACCACGCGGCTCGGCAGGCCGAGACTGCGGGCCATAAGCGCCATCGCGGAAGCGTATTGCTCGCTGTCTCCGACCATCGCACTGCCGGCGAGCAGCTGGTCGATGCGATAGTTGCCGTGACCGGCCCTGGACGGGTAATCGCCATTCAAACCATGGGAGAACCAGCCGGATTCCCTGAGCTTGTCGGCAAGAGCCTGCGCGGCCTCGCCGCCCTTGGACTGGCCGCCCGCAATCGCGGTGGCCAGCTTATCCACGCAATCGGGCACATCCTCCGCCTTGGGCTGGCTGATGGAGGAAGCATTCGCCTTGGCGATCTCCTTATCCGTCGGCGTCCGCGGAATGACGCCGGTTTCCGTATAGGACAATCCCGGAGAGGTGCGCGAAGGGTAGATCGCCGACATGGTGTCGGTGTTGTAGTAGAACGAATCGGCGTCCGACGATGTGGCGAACTTCACGCTGGAAGCCGCGCCGGCCATCGGCAGCCAATAGTCGCTCAAACCGTCATCGACCGTGAATTTCGCGGTGAACCGCTTGCCGGTGGCGTTGTTTGCGATGGAATCGCCCACACGATGGTAGTTGGAGGAATCCGAAGCCATGGTGGAATCGGACAGGTTCCACACATTGCCGTCGAAACGGTCCATAACCGCCAAACGCACCGTGGAACCGGCCGGCAGATCGTCGACGGTCAGCAGCACATCGTCCTTATGGTTCTTGATATACGAACGCATGCCGCTCAACGGGCTGGTGTAATCGTACGGGCTCAGCGGCGGATCATAATGGTCGCGCAGAATGGTGCGGTTTTGCCCGACCACCAAGCATCCGCCGATCGCCACAGCCGAAGCCAGCAGCACGATGACTACGGAACTGAGCCAACGGCCCAATTCCAACAGTTTCCAACGCGCGCTGACCCAAACCACCAGCACGACCGCCATAATCGTGCCGACCGCCATACGGTAGAAGCCGCTCGACGTGCCAAGCAGCGCGCAGATCGCGAGATTCGCCACGACGGGAACGACCGCGACCATCGTAAGCCGGCCATCCTCCGCAACCGCGAAGATACCGGCCAGCAGCGCGGCCCACAGGCAGATCGTCCACACGGCGAGCAGCGAGCCGTCGCCGGTGCCGGTCGGCGGGTCGATGGCCAGCAGGTATTTGAACGAGCCGAGCATCCGCATCCACCCCTGCGTCAACGTGCGCAATGTGGGAATGACATGGGCGATGGTGGTGCCATTCAGGAAGATGACCGGGCCGACCACCAGCTGCGCACACGCCATGAACAGCATCTGCCACCACAGGCGCAACGCGGGAACGAGACCGGCAAGCGCCACGAGCGAGCCGATGATGGTGGCGGGGATTGCGGCGCTCGTCCAAGACAGGGCGGAGCCGTATACGTCGATGAGGTTGCTGGCTGCGGCGATGGTCAGCAGGGCGGCGACCGTGAGGCTTGCGTATTGCGCGGCGTGTGGCTGGTTGGTGTTGGGCATGGCTGGGGACTTGCCGCTGCGGGACATCCAGATGACGGAGTGGGTGGAGTCCGCCCATGAGCCGGTGCCTGTGCCGGTCGCCATGCCAGTGTTGGTGTTGGCGGAGTTGGTGCCTGTGCCGGTGAGGTTGCCGGTGAAATTGCCGGTGTTGGTGAATGTGGTGCTCATGCCAGCACCCCCATGATCATGGGGAGGTCGTTGAGGTCTCCCACGGTTGCCAAGGTGAAGTCGGAGTAGCGTTTGATGGCGCGCGGTTGGCCGGTTGCGGATTGAAGCACCACGCAGGTTGCGGAGCGGGGGAGTGCGAGGACCATGTGTTTGATGTCGTCGATGGTTTTGAGCCTGCCGAGGGTGAAGAAGTAGAAGGATGCGTCGGGGGCATGTTCGAGAGTGGTTTGCGCGAGGTTGGGATTGTCGTCGATGTCAGGGTCGATGCCGCTGCAGCCATCGAGAAATTCCGTGGCGTTGCGCGGAATGGCGTGCGTGGAACCGGCATGCGCGGTGACTGGCCGGTTCTGCTGCAGGCATTGCACGCCGATGGAGGCGTGGACGGATACGGCCAGTTCGAATTCCTGGGAATCGATGTAATCATCCGGGTTCACGCTGATGGTCAGAGCGGTGTCGGTACGGCGGGTGGCTTCGTATTGGCGGATCATAAGCGATCCGGTTTTCGCGGAGCTGAGCCAATGCACGTTGCGCACGTCATCGCCGGGCTCGTATTCGCGCAGGCCGTAGAAGTCGAGGTCGTCGTCGACGATTTCGCCGCTTGGCTGACCTTCCAAATCGCGTGGAATGCCGGCGTTCAGGGTGCTGAGCAGCACGGTCTGCGGATGAATGAACACGTTGATCTGGTCCACGAGTTTCTTTTCGTGGCGGATCAGACCGAACGGGTCGCCTTTGCGGATGGATAGCGGGCCGATGGGCAGCACCGCACGGCTGACGGCGGTGAATTCCACGGTCGTCTGGCGTGACTGGCCTGCGGCGAGCATGGGAATGGCGAACCGTTCGTGGTTGTCTCCGATGGGCAGGTCGCCGCGCGCCGACGTGGTGGGGGTGCGGCCCGGATTGTCCACGCAGACGTCGACTTTCACCGTGTCTGACACCGTGACGCGTCTGCTGGACACGTCGATGGTGGCTTGGAACGAGGTGTTGCCAAGGGAAAGCATGATCGCCGCGGCCAGCATGACCGCGAACACCACCGCCATGGCCAGCAGCTCATGCCACCCCAGCAGGACGAACGCCACCAGCGAGGCGACGGCGAGCGCCGTCACCGCCCAGCCAAGCGGCGACACGTATGAGGTGGCCAGTCGCTTGATGCGATGTTTGAGGCGGCGTAGGGATCGTTGGATGGTCCGTCTGCGCTGCACTGTGTGCGAATGCCGCATTCCTTGACCTTTCGGATTGTGTGGTGCGTATGCCGGGGTGGATTGTGTTTCAGGCGTTGGCGCCCAGGGTTGGGGCCGGCACGTCTTCGAGGATCTGGCCGATCATCTGTTCGGGGGTGTTTCCGGCGAAGGTGGCTTCGGCGGTGAGGGTGATGCGGTGCGCGAGCACGGGTACGGCGAGGTTTTTGACGTCGTCGGGCACTACGTAGCCGCGGTTGTCGGAGGCGGCCCATACGCGCGCGCAGCGGGTCAAGGCGAGCGCGCCTCGCATGGAGGAGCCGACTTGGATGCGTTCGTTGTGGCGGGTGGCTTCCACCAGTCGCACGATGTATTCGAGGATCGCATCGTCGAGATGCACGGTTTCGCTGATGTTGCGCATGCGCAGCACGTCTTCGCCGGTGAGCACCGGATGCACGGTGGCGGCGCGGTCGGTGACGTTGACCTGTTTCAGGATGTTGACGCTCACGTCGTGGCTTGGATAGCCGATGGTGGTTTTGATGAGGAAACGGTCCATCTGCGCTTCCGGCAGCTTGTAGGTGCCGAGCTGTTCGATCGGGTTCTGGGTGGCGATGACCATGAACGGCTGCGGCACCGGGTGGGTGACGCCGTCGACGGTGACCTTCTGCTCTTCCATGACTTCGAGCAGTGCGGACTGTGTTTTCGGTGAGGCGCGGTTGATTTCGTCGGCGAGCACGATGGACGCGAAGATCGGGCCTTCGCGGTATTCGAATTCGCCGCGCTTCTGGTCGTAGTAGGTGACGCCGACCACGTCGGACGGCAGCAGGTCCGGGGTGAACTGGATACGTTTGAACGACATGTCGATGGAGTTGGCAAGGCCTCGCGCCAGCTGGGTTTTGCCGGTGCCCGGGTTGTCTTCGAGCAGGATGTGCCCGCCGACCACCATGGCTGTGGCGCATTGGCGGATGGGTGCTTCCTTGCCGACCACGACCTGGGAGACGTTGTCTACGAGCTTGGCGAACTTCTCATGGAATTCGGTGATGTCTTTGCTGGGTGCGGTCATCATGGACGTGTCGATGACCGGCTGGGATTGTTTGACGGGCTGCACAGGCTGGCTGGGCTGGACGGGTTGGGTTGGCTGGACGGGCTGCTGCGCGGGCATTGCGACTGCCGGATTGGCGGCCGGTTGGCGAAGGTTCTGCGGCATCGGCTGACGGAACCGCGGCTGGTTCGGCGTTGCCGGGGCGGACTGTTGCGGCAACGCCGGTTGGGTGGTGCCGTGCGCGCTCAGCAGCGTGCCCTCCGGATCCTCATCGGCTTGCGGCTGCTCCGGCAGATTCGGCGTGTGGAACGCCGGCTGCTGCTGGCCGGGTTGGCTGGGAACGCTTGGATTATGGCCGATGGAACCCAGCTGGGTGGCGTCATCGAAATCGTTGCTCATGGGTTGCTCCTTGCTTGTTGTGTTGCTCGTGTGGATGGTTCGTTGTGTTTGCGATTGCTGTGATCGTCCGTTTCACCATCTGGCGTAGTAGGCCAGGCCGCTGATCCAAGGCTTGGATGCGCCGTCGACGGTGGACAGGGCGACGGAGGATGCCACAGGCCGGTCATTCCGCGTGGCCGCTTCGCCTTCCGTGGACGCGTCAGAATCCGATGGTCCCGACGGTTTTGATGGTTCTGAAGGTTTCGACGGTTCGGGTTTCGGCGTGGGATCCTTGTATCTGTCATGGTCCAGCAGTGTGCCGCCATTGTCCTCGTTGTTGAGCGCGGTGTCGGTGCCCACCACCTTCGCCTTCCACGCGTAATCGGCTCCGGTCGGCAGCACATCCTTGACGTTCAGTTTGTCGGAGCCCAATGCCCAGGCGACGTCATAGGATTTGCCGTCCGCGGTGAAGGTGATCACGGTTTTGCCGGGCTGGCCGTACATGTTCACCGATCCGCCGCTGACCTTGATGATGTTCGGATCATTGGCGTCCCACGTCAGCATCGGCGCCTTGACGGCGGCCTTCACCTTGCGGACGTATGCCGGATCGGCCCTGCCGGACTTGGAGGTGCTTGCCGCGCCATTGAAATGCTGCGTGACGGAGCCCGAGGAACAGGACTGCCATTCCTTGAGCGGGAAATCGTGCGATCGTTCGGAAGCGCCGGCATGGTAGGAGCCGAGTCCGTCCGCGCTCACCGTGAACCCGTCGGCGTGGCCGTTCTCCTTCCAACTGACTACGCACACGTCGTCATGCCCCTTGACGCTGACCGATTCGGGCGCCTTCACCGCGTATTTCGGTGTGAAACGTACGGTCGAATCGTCACTGGTCGTTTTCTCCTTGCCGACCACCGCCGCCTTGATGGTGTATTCCCTGGTGTTGAGATCATGATCCGGAATCTTGAAATCGTAGGATCCGGAACATCCGTCGATGCTTGCGCTGACATCTCCGGAAATCTCGACGGCCTTGCATCCCGCGTTGCGGGTGTTGCCCACGGATTCGACGGTGACGGTTCCCGTGGTGTCGTCGTTCGTCACGGAGATCTTCGGCGCATCGGGCTTGCCCCACGGCTTGACAGCGTCGGACGCCTTGGACGGTTGGCTCCAATTCACCTTGTTGTGGGCGCGTACCGTAGCCGTGTACGAGTCGCCGTCGGAAATCGCGTTGTTATCGAAAACAAAATCGATTCCGGTGGAATTTGTCGTCTGCTTGGAAGGCGCGTTCCTGCCGGACAAAGTCACCTCGTAATTGTCCACCGACGAGAAATTGCCGTCCGGAGCCTTCCACGTGACGCTCACCGTGTTGCCCTTCACACTGGCCGTCACATCCGTCGGCGCATCAGGCAGCTTGTCCGGCGTGCCCTCGACGGCGTTGGAATCCTTGGACCAGCCGACCTCGTTCCTAGCCTGCACCTTGAACGAGTAGGTCTTGCCGTTCTTCAACCCGTCGATGAGACAGGAGGTTTTCTGCCCGCACGAGCGCTCGCCGGACGCGTCTCCGCCCCACATCACCTTGTATTCGGTGATCGGGCTGCCGTTGGCCGAACCGGCCGTCCAGCTCAGATTCACGGCGCCATCCTGCGGGTCGCCGGACACCGCGGAAAGCAGCGGCGCATCAGGTTTGTCCATCACCGAAACGCTGATGGTGCCGGTCACCTCACGTTCTTTTGTTTTGGTGGCGTCGCGCACGGTGACGACCACCTTGTTGGTGTTCGCGCCGATGTCGGAAGCCGCCCTGATGGACACCACGCCGTTGGATGGGCAATCCACCGTCAGCTTCGACGTGCCATCGGACGTGCATCCGGTCACCGTCAGCGGAGTGTCGGGGAACGGATTGTACGCGTCGGACAGCAGATTCACCTGCTCGCTGGAACCGGCCTTGATTTTCACGGTCTTCTCGGTGACACGGGCGAGTGGCCTGTTGGACGCGGTGACGCGCACGGTCATACCGGCGCTCACCGTACCCTTCGCATATTTGATCGAGACGGGCACGCTCACTGTGGTGCCCGGCGTGGCCGTCTTGTCCGCGGACACGGTCAACGTGCCGGAGGGAGACACTCTGGCATCCACACTGCCGGAATTCACGCCGCCGGAATACGAGTACTGCTTCTCATCCTCGTACAGGCCCGACGCCGAATGGGTCAGCGCCGTCAGATCGATGGTAGTGGCCTTCTCGCCGGCCACCACATCGACGGTGGAGGATGAGAACGTCGGCGGCGGAACCTCACGTCCGATCACCGTGATCGGAAGCGTGAGCACCGCCGAATTGACGATCTTCACCTTGTCGTTCTTGTCTCGCTTGCCGTCCACCGCGGTGAAGGTGATGGACGCGGGACCCGCGTAATCCTTCGGCGCGGTGAACCTCAACGTCTGGTCGTTGACGTACAGGTCGCCGTCCGCGGCCTTCGTGGCGCTCACCGAATCGGCGCCGTCCACATACGCGGTCTTGCCCGCGCCCACACGCACGTAGTCGGCGATGTTGATGGTGATGGTCTCACGCGCATTGACCTTCAACGCCGGCGCCTTCGGACGCAGAACCGGCGGAAACACGCCATATGCGGGCACTTGGATGAACGCGGTGGACGTGATGCCGTACGTCGTGTTCGTGACGGTGTACGGCACCGCGCGCGCCTCATCGGTCAGATCAACGGTGATGATGGTGGAATCCTTGCCGCCCTTGACATGCGCATGGTCGGTCGCGGAAGGATCCACGCCCACCTGAAGCTCGTCGGCGGTGCCGGACGGATTGGCGATCCACTGCGAAACGTCCACGTCCACGGATTTCTTGTCGATCGTGGCGGCGGCCGGAACACGGTAATCGTACGCGGTCGGCGGGTCGATGGCGGCGTTCTCGTCGACATTCACCGTCAACGTCGCCGAATCGGACAGGCCAGCCTTGTCCTTGACGGTGTAGACCACGTAATACGTGCCCGCCTGCTTCGGCGTGGTGAACGACAGCATGTTGTCGACGACCTGAATGCCGCCGATGCCTTGCGATTCCACGTCCTTGGACACGGTCAGATCAGTATTGTCCCCGGAAATGTCGTTCTGCGCCACCGGCACGGTGGCCGCGGTGTTCGGACGCAGCGTGATCTCGTCGTCGCGCGCGTACACACCCGAATCGGCTCCGGATTTGAACACGCCCACACGCACCTGCGCGGTGGCCCTCTGACCGGTCCAATCCTCCACGGCGTAGGAGAAGGTGTCCGTTCCGGACGAATCGGCATACGCCTCATACACCAGATACGTGGCGCCCACCTCGCTGATACGGCCCAGTTCCGGCGCTTTGTTGCCCAAGCCGAGCAGCTGCACGTCATCGCCGTCAGCGTCGATGCCGGTGAGCGTGATCGGAATCTGCACCTTCTGACCGGCCGCCACCTGCGCCTCGACGTCGGACGGTGTCGGAGCCGCCTTGTTGGACGCGTCCTTCTGATGCACGTTGATGGTGATGGTGGCCGAGGCCGCGTTGCCGAGATTGTCCTTCACCGTGTAGGTGACGGGGAAGGAGCCGGTTTGTCTGGTGGCCTGATAGCGCACGGTGTCGCCGGACACGAACACCAGACCCTTGAACGTGTTCTTGTCATACTGCAAGTCGTTCTGCAGGCTCACCGTGGTGCCGTCGGAATACGTGACATGGTCGAGCACGTCCACGGACACGATGCCTTCGGTGCGCACCTGTGTGGTGATGTTCTCGGCCTTCGGCACGGAATTCGACGTGGTCAGCGCCGGCGGCTGCAGGACGATGACGCCGGTCGACGATCCGGCCGCGTTGGCCACGGTGTAGGAGATCCGCACCGGCTCGGTAGGCACCTGACGCGCGGTGATATAGACGCGCTTGTTGCTCACCACACCGGTTTTGATGCCGCTTTGCGCGTCCGCGGTGACGCTGGTCACCGACAGCACGCCGCCCATCGGGTCGACGTCGTTGGCAAGCGGCTCCACGATCGCGGTATTGTCCGCGCCGAGCAGCGCCACATCGTTCGCCGCGATCGGCTTGGCGGCGTCTCCGGCCACCGCCTGCACCTCCACACGAGCCAGACCGGTCGACGGAATGGAACCCTGCGTGATGGTGTACGGCACATAGTAGGTGCCGGGATTGGAGGCGGTGAATGTGATCGACATGTCGGTGGCGTTCATGGTGGTGGCCGCGCCGGACGGCGTCTCCACCGCGGTCAATTCGGCCGGTTCGACGGACGTGCCGTGCACGTACGGCTTGAGCGCGATGGTGGTGCGGGTGTCGGGCGTGGTCTGTTTGACCACGGGGTCGATGACCGCGCCCAGCGTGTTCGCCGGCTTCACGGAGAAGTAGATCATGCCGGTGCCGGTCTGCTGGCCGTCGGACACCGTGACCTCGATGCCCGCCCTGCCGGACGACATCGAACCGGCGTTGAAGACCAATTGTCCGTCGGCTCGCGTGGACACCGTCACCTGATCGGTGTTCTGCGGCGATGCCGACACCAAGGTCAGCGGATCGCCGTCGGGGTCGGAGAAGCTGCCCAACGCGTTCGCGGTGTACGAAGCACCCTGCTCCACGTCGATTTCCGGCGGAGTGTCGCTCTGCAGCGGCGCATGGTCGTCGCCGCCGGCCAGCGTGAGCGACACGGTGGCGCTGGACGTCTGCCCGCGCCCGTCGGAAATCTCATAGCTGAAGGACACGTTGCCCGCGGCGGCACCGGAGGCGTCGAGCTGCAGATACCGGCCGTCATACACGGGGGAGACGGTGATGTTCGCGCCATCCGGAGCGCTCACCGACGTGATGCGCAGCACGGAACAGTCGGTCTGCTCGTCGTTGCGCAACACGTCGAGAATCTGCTGCGATCCCACGCGCGCGCCGAACGAATCGTCCACGGCCTTGATCTGCCCCGACTGCGCCGAACAGTTCTTGCTGAAATTATGCTGGTTGTTGGCGCTGTCGTTGTTCTGCTGCTGTTGCTTCGACTGCTTGGTCTCCACCTTGTTCCACTGGATTTTGATGACCTTGGTGGACTCCTGCGGATTCCACACATTGCCGTTGACCACGTCGTTGAGCACCACCAGACGATGGTTGGTGCGGAACACGAGCTGCGAGGTGGGATTGACATCTTCCAACGAGGAAAACTGTGCGTCCTTGTCGTTCGCCGCGCACACCCTGATGTAATTGTTGGCCTTCTGCGCCCACGCGGCGAACACGCAGCCATTGGTGGACACCGGCTGCGCGGCATCGCCCTTGCCGGCATTCGGCAGCTGCGTGACCTTTTTGCTGCCCAAATCGACCATGGCGATGCCCCGCGGCGTGGAAACCGCCACCCAGCCAGTCTGCCTGCCATCCGTGGACGGCGCCTGCAACGTCGCCTGACCCTGCAGGCCGATATCCGCGCTGCCCTTCGGCCAGAACACCTTGCCGGCACCGGCTACGACCGGCGTCTTGCCGACCACGGTGAACGATTCGACATTCGTGGCGCCCTTGATCGTCGCATCCTTGCCGGGTGTTCCCTGAGGTCCGTCGACACTGAGCACCGCGCCGTCGGACGTGCGGTAGCCGTAGACGACACCGTCATGCGTCACCGCGATACGGCCACCCGACCCCAGCTTCATCTTCGGCGAATCGGTGGTCGGATTCATGGATTTCACATCATCGGCGGACCCGACCCACACATTGCCCGTCTTGACGTTGATGAACGCCGCGGTGTTGCCTCCGACGACGGTCCGCATATCCGATTTGATGGTGGTGTTGCCGTTTTCGCTGACGGTGGAGGCCTCGATGTTGCTGGCCTTCGTACCTTCGGAGATCACGGTGGAGCCATCATGCTGGGCCACGTCGAACCGGGCCGCAGTGGAGGCGACGCCCGCGTCGGCGTCCCGGTTGCGCACGTTGAAACGGGCGGCCTTGCGGTCCTTGAGCGAAGTGACCCACACGGTGCCATCGTCGAGCTGCACGTGACGTTGCGTCACCGAACTGACGATGACGGCTCCGGCGACGATGCCCAGCAACAGCAGCAGCATGACGATCGGCGTGATCCACCGGCGACTGCCGGAAGGCAGCAGCTTGCGCAGCATCGACCCGAATCGCAACTGCCGTTCGTACGATTGCGCCGACTGGTTCTCGGCGTTCCTATGCTTGCTCATCGACTGGCTCTTCCCTGATTGTGCCCAAACTTTGTTTGACCGCGCATCCAACCGCATGCGCCTACCTGTTTGCCCGCATGCATGCCGGGCTGTATTGGTTCGTATCGGTTCATGTCACCCGCATCCGGCCGCAAACTCACGGCTTGGCCGCGCACGCGATCATGGGATTCTCGGACATCTGCCGGTCCGCGCGAACCAGACTCACCTGCACGCACGTCTGCGCGCCGTCGGCCGGATCGATTTCGATACGCGTCGACTCCGTGGTGGTGCCCTGCACGTTCGGGTCGGTTCCCGAATCGCCGACCAGCGACCACGCGTACGAATCGCCATCCTTCGGAGAAGGATTGACCCACGTGAACCGCACTTTGCCGTCGGCGGTGTATTCGCCCGTAAGATCCTGCACGCTCGGCACACTGCCCGACGTGATCGCCGAATCGGGATCGTCCTCGGCATGGTTCTGGGCGCCATGGTTCTGCACCTGCACCTTGCTGTTGTCGGAAGCCGCATCCATATTCGGCATGACGACGGTGACGAACGCCAACGCCATCACGACCACGGCGGCCGCCGCAGCAACCGTGACGGCCAACGGCTTCACCCACCGGGCATGCTGTTTCGCAACCGGGGCGGACTGGTCGAATGTGGAAGTCTGCGCGTACATGTTCTGCGGATAATCCGGCACACCCTCGACGGTGGTCTGCACGGCACGGCCATACAAGGCCTGCTGCACGCGCTGCATGTCGCGCGCGAACTCCAACGCGGAATAGTAACGATCCTCGGGCGTACGGCTCAAGGCCTTACGCAACACCCGTTCCACTTCGGCCGGCACGTCGGGACGGTTGAGCTTGGGCAGCGGATTGTTGAGAATGACGGACTTGAGCCGTTCGGCCCGCACCTGCCGTTGGGAATCGCCCAGCACATCGGCGTAGAAATACTCGTACGGCGATTGGCCGATCAGCATGGCGAACAGCGTGGCGCCAAGCGAATAGATATCGGACGATTCATTGCCGCCACCGCCTTGGGCAAGCACCTCCGGCGCGGCCCACGCGATGGTGAAGCCGACACCCGGACGCCCATAGACGGTCCCGGCGATGCCGAAATCGGCGAGCATGGGCATATTGTGCGCGTTGATGAGAATATTGCTGGGCTTGATGTCTCGATGGATGATGCCTTTGCGATGCGCGGTGAACAGCGCGCTCGCCAGATCGATGCCGACGGTGAGCATCTGGTCGGCGGTGAGACGGCCATGCTCGAGGAACGTCTTGTAATTGCCGCCCGGAGCGTATTCGAACACGGTGTAGCCGCGCCCGTTGACGGTCACGCCGTTCTCATAGACGGAAAGAATGTAGGGGTGTGTGGAGATCTGCCCCATGAAATTCGCTTCGGAACGGAAGCGGACCGCGGCACGTGGGTCGAGCGTGTTCTTGCTGATTTTGATGGCCACCTGACGGGCCGGGGAAAGCTGCTGGTACAGGTACACGTCGGCTTCGGAACCGGAGCCCAGCCGTTTGATCAGTGTGTAGCCGGGAATCTGAGGGGGAATGCTCCTTGAGGCTTCCATGCTTCCTCTTTCCTGTAGTTCCTGCCCGGTTCCGTGCGTTGCGTCTATGCTTCGACTGTACTCGTCGTCATGGGCAGGCCGTCTGTTCGCTGTTGAACCTTCCCGGGCTGCGCCGCTAGTCAATCTTATTGGTGGCGGTGTCCGAAAAACTTTGTAGAGGGTATCGATGTCCATATATAAAGATGTCGGTGTCCACGATGACGTTTTCAGGACGGCTTCGGACGATGATATGCGATTCGTAGCCGGACCGTTCGGCTAAGCTGGGGAGACATGATGGATGTGGACGATCTCGATGACGCGACATTGGTTGCGGGGGCACCCCGCAGCGGCAAGACCCGGTTCGCGCTGGACATGCTGGTCGCTGCGATGAAGCGGCATGGCGACGCGTACGCCGTGATGACGGTCTCCGGCAGACAGGTGGCCGACCGGCTCGGCGACACCGTGATCCGCGAACTGTCCGCGATCTCGCAGGCACGCCCCGTCACCACCCTGCCAGCCGTCGCGTTCCGCATCATGACCGCCGTGCGATCGCATGCCGGACAACCCCTGCCGAAACTGCTCAACGGGGCCGAACAGGATGTGGTCATCCGCCGCGTGCTCGCCAAGCATGCCGAACATGCCGAGCACGGCGACGAATGCTCCACCTGCGCGCTATTGCGCACCTACTTCGTGGTCGCCGACTGGTCGGGCATGGTGGTGGACGACGCCACCGACGCCTTCGCCAACCAGCTGCGCGACATGCTTGCCCGCATGAACGAGATCGGCGCGAAACCGGAACTCGAAGACGCGCTGATTTCCCGCGCTGCCGACGAACACGGCACGCTTGACGAACGACGCGAACGACTGCGCGTGCAATGGCGGCTCGCCTTCGCGCTGCGCGCCGAATACAACCAGGCCATCAACGAGGCATATCCGGACCAATACCGTCTCGACGCCTCGCAGCTCATGATCGACGCCGCGGCCGCCGTGAACGAAGCCGAAACGTCCGACCTGCCGAAACTCGTCATCGTCGACGATTTCCAGGACGCCACACTCGCCGGCTTCGACTTTCTCACCGCATTGCGCAACCGTGGCGTGCGACTGTTGCTCGTCGGCAACCCCGACGAGGCGGTGCAGACGTTCCGCGGATCGTACCCTGAATATTTGTTCAACATGGCGCAATCGCGATTGGGCGCGCGACTGGTACGGCTGGAACCGTCCCATATGGCCGAAGGCACGGACCTGGCTGCGGTGACGAGCCGCGTGAGCCTGACCATCGCCAGCACGGAATCGACCGACGACGCGCTGGCGAACCGCCCCGGCAAAATGCCGGCCATCGCCATACCGGAGACGCACGACGGCAGTCTTGAAGCCGCGATGTACCGTTCCACCGTCGAAGAACTCGACGACGTGGTGTGGAAAATCAAAACCGAACATCTCGAACACGGCCGCGACTGGAACGACATGGCCGTGATCGCCCACGACAACGCCACCGTGCGCACGTTCGGCGAACGGCTACGCGCCGACGGCGTGCCCGTACGCTATTCGAGCGTGACCCGCCCCCTCAAGGACGAACCGTTCGTGCAGGGCCTGTTCTCCATGATCGAACTGGCCGAACTGAAACGGCAAGGCATCGCCACCTCGTCCATGAACCTCGACACGGCCGGCGCATACGTGCGCTCACGCGTCGCATCGATCATGAACTCGCCGCTGATCACCACCCCCGGCGAACGTCCGGCTCGGCTGTGCGTGGTCGAATCGGCGATGAACGCGCTCGGCTCGCTGGCCACGGTTTTGCATGACGATACAGCCGATCCGACCACGTCCGACACGTCCGGACGCGCGCTGCTGCCACAGCTGATCGACGATTGGAACGATTACGTCGAAACCTTCCACACCGCACGCGTGGCGGCATCGGCGTCGGACACGGAAAACGCTGCCGACATGGGCCTGCCGGCAATCGACACCGACGACCGGCTGATGACGGGAGAGCGTGCCGCTGAGGACGCGGACGAACCATCCTTCGGCATGAACGCGCTGTACATCCTGCTATTGGAAGGCGACACTGACCGCGTGCTCGACGCGATCGCCTCCGTACTGGGCCGCAAAGACCCCCAAGCGCAAGCCTTCGCACGCCTGTGGAAAACGCTTGACGATACCCTGCGGTCGGAGGCACGCCTGACATCCCACGAACCGCAATACATGCTCGACTGTGCATGGCAGGCGTTCGGCAAAGCCGAAATCTGGCAGAAAACGGCGTTGCGCAACAACGCCGAAGGCCGCGCGGCCAACGACCGGCTCGACACCGCGATGCGCCTGTTCAGCTACGCGTCCGGCGGCGAATCGAACGGCGTGACGGCAGCGCACACCATCGACGCGTTCATCGAACAGGTCCGCGCGCTCGCCATCGAAGCCGACTCCCTGGCGCACACCGCGCCGATCGATCAGGCCGTGACGCTCACCACGCCCGCCGGAGCTGCCGGAAAACATTGGAAACTAGTATTCATGCCTGCGTTCCAACAAGGCCAATGGCCGAACCTCTCACCGCGCAACACCCTGTTTGGCGGGGAGGAGCTCGCCGACATCATGCTGCATGGACGACTGTCCGACGACATCGTCACTTCCGCAGGCCGCGAAAACGCGCAGCTCGCCGCGGTGCTCGCCTCCGAACAGAAAAGCCTCCTTGTGGCGCTCACCCGCGCCGATGAGCGCGTGACGGTAAGCGCGGTCCTCAACGAAGACCATGTGCCGTCCGACTTCCTCTACGGCTACCTGCCGGAATGGTTCGACCGCGACCGGGATGCCGATGCGGAAACACGCGTGTACACGGCGGTCGGCGAGGCCGGCGAATACGCGGGACTGGAGGCCGACCCGCGTGGCCTGGTCGCCGCCGCGCGAAGCGTGCTGGCCCATGCGCCGGCCGATTCCCCCCAAGCGCGCGATGCCGCGCAAGCCTTGGCGTTGTTGGCATCGCATGGCATCGCCGCCGCGAATCCCGACAATTGGGCGTTCCTTACGGAACATGCGGGAGCCGACGATATGACGGGAATCGACGGCAAGATGGAATCTGACGGAAAAACGGAGCATGCCGACAAGGCGAAGCTTATCGAACAACCGGAATCCATCGAAAAAACGGACGGCCAATCCGACGTGGTCACCCTTTCTCCATCCGCCGTGGACAGTTTGTGGGCGTGCCCGGTGTGCTGGATGCTGGAGAACCGTTTCGCCGGCCCACGCATGGGCAGCGCGGCCACCAGCTTCGGCTCGCTCATCCACGCCGTCGCGCAACAGGCCACCGAAGCCGGCCTCGACCTGCCCCAAAACCACACCGCGGTAAGCGACGAGGACAACATCGACGAAATCGCCCAATGGATGATCAGCCGATACAAGACCCTACGTGGCGACCTCAACGCCATCGACGACCCCGAGGAACGGTACAAGGCGCTCGGCAAGGACGCGAAGGCGTCGGTCGCATTGCGCAACATCGCCACATATTTCGTCAGGTCGAACCGTACGGGATACCCGTCGAACAACACCGAAACCATCACCGTGGGAACGTTGGACCATGCCGAAGCGGAACGGCAGTTCGCCGCGCGATTCGACTTCGACGACATCCTCGACGCCTACAACGCCATCGACGGCAACGCTCCGATCTCCCGCGACGAACTCATCGCCATCATGGGCGCGCTCGTCGACGGCTGGCCGGAAACCGGCATGAGCGACCGGCTCACCGTACGCCTGTCGGGCAGAATCGACCGTCTTGAACACCGCCGTACCGCAGACGGCCGCGAACAGGTACGGCTGATCGACTACAAAACCGGCAAAGTGCCGAACGGACGCTCCCTGTTCAGCGACCTGCAGCTCGTCTGCTACCAGCTGGGCCTCGCATTCCCGGAACACGGCGGAAAACGCGGCGCGCAGGCGATCGCAACCATGCCGGACATCACCCAAAGCGCCCTGTTCCACGTCATGGAATACGCGGCACCCGCGCCACGCAAAGGGCAAGGCGACGAAGCGTACCACCAGCAGGCGCTGTTCGCCGGCGGAAGCATCAACGCGGGCGATTTCATACCCCGCAAATACGTGCCCAAAATGGCCAGCGTCTTCACCAGCGGCCTCGACGACGTCGAACGGCCGGCGCAGGTCAGCGAAGAACATTGGAAGCAACTTCTGGAATCGCGGTCGAAGATGACGGTATGGTCGCTGACCATGATCTCCCGCGTCTTCTATGCGGCCGCGGCGAGCCGGGCCACCCGCATCACCGCGCGTCCGACCGTGGAACACGTCGGATACTGCAGAACGTACGGCAGTGGGGTCTGCCCGGCCTGCCAAGGCGAGCAGAACACCGTATTCGAAAGGACCGTGGCATGAACGGGAGCAACGGTATGAACGGAAGCATGTCAACGAACGTGGCCACAGCAAAGGGCGATGCGATGGGCACTGCGCCGGCCGCCACGCCGAAATTCACCGACAGTCCGGAACAGGCCGCCGTCATCCAAGCCCCCTCATACGAGGACGTGGTCGTGGTGGCGGGCGCCGGCTCCGGCAAAACCTACACCATGACCCGCCGCATCATCACCCTCATCGACCAAGGCATCAGTCCCGAGAAGATTCTGGGCCTGACCTTCACACGCAAAGCCGCCTCCGAACTGCTTTCGCGCGTTTCCGCTGCCGTGACGCGCAACCAGGCCGGACGTGGTACGCGCGTCGCCTTCCTCAAACCGGAAGTCTCCACCTATGACGCGTTCTTCCAAACCATCGTGCGCCAATACGGCCTGCTCGTCGGCTTCGACCAAAACACGCAGCCATTGAGCGAAGCCGGAGCACTGCAGCTCATCCACACCGTGCTCGACAAGCACATGGACCAGCTCATGGCCTTCGACCAAGGCGGCGACGAACTCGGCAAATTCTCCACCATCGCCGGCAACGTGTTCACCCTATCCAACGCCATCGCAGGAGCCATGATCGGCAGCGACTGCACCAGCTTCGACGAAGCCGTGGAACGCGTGCGCGCATGGGATAAGGCGTTCGTGGCGCAAGTGGCCAAAGCGCTTGAAGACGAGGACGTTCCCGATGACGAGCCGAAAGTGGGCAAGGCTCCGAAACAGAAGAAAAAGGAATCCGACACCGCCTTCGAAGCGCGCAAACGCGAATACCGCGCCCAATGCCACCAACTGTGCGTCCACAACACCGCGAAGTTGGCCGGCACGGCCCGCAAACGCGACCTGCTACTCGACCTCGTGGCCGACTACCACGCCGAAAAACGCGCCCTCAACATGGCCGAATTCAGCGACTTCACCATCGCCGCATTCCAACTCGTCACCCGATTCCCCTCCATCGGAGCCACCTACCGCAAACGCTACACGCACGTGCTGCTTGACGAATACCAAGACACCTCCACCACGCAGGCGGCCCTCCTGACCGCACTGTTCCACGCCGATTCCACCCATCGCAGCGCGGTGAACGCCGTCGGCGACCCCTTCCAATCGATCTACGCATGGCGAGGAGCCAGCCCAGGCGCATTCCGCATGCTGCAACACGACTTCGGCCACGACGCCACCGACAAGCCCTACACGCTGACCGTCACCCGACGTAACTCGCGCATGGTGCTCGAAGCGGCCAACAATCTGACGAAACCATTGCGCCTGCCCGCCAGACGTCGCGGCAGCTCGCTTATGCGCGAAGTGGACGTGCCCCCGCTCGCCAACATCGACAATGCCCCCGAAGGTACGCTCGGCGTGCTCGGCTACGCCACATTCGGCCAGGAAATCGACGCCATCGTACGCTTCGCCAAACAAGCGATCGCACTGCACACGCCAACCGAAAACGAGCTCGCCGACGGAGCCAAAGACAACCGTCCGCACGTGGCGCTCCTGTTCCGCTCCAAAACGCAGATGCCAGCCTACGAGGACGCACTGGAACAAGCCGGCCTCACCACACTCGTCGTCGGCCAGGCCGCACTCCTGGAACGTCCCGAAATCAAAGACATCCTCGCCCTGCTGCACGTCGTATGCGACCACACCGACAGCGCCGCGCTCATGCGGCTGCTCGCCACGCCACGATTCGGTCTGTCCGCCGACGATCTGCAGGCGCTCGCCGGCATCGCCGAACGGCTCAACACCGCGCAACGCTACCGCGCGCTCGTGTCGGCCGGCATCGTGGAGGCGGATGCGAATCCGTCCGACGCCGACATCCGCGCCACCGTGCGCGCCTACCGCGACCAAGTGCCCAACGCCGTCTTCCTGATCGACGTGCTGCTGCGCGGCGATCTGCGGCACCTCGTCGACGGCGTATTGAGCCGTACGGGAGCCGCGAGCGTCATCCACGCCGGTCGCGTCATCCAACAGGTGCAGCGCACGGCCGGCCATCCGTTGCCGGAAGTGGTACGCACGGCCATCACCGCGCTCGGACTGGACATCGACCTGCTGCTCGCCGAACGGATGCGGCATCCGGATGCCGGCAATCGTGTCACATCGCATGCCGCTTCGTCACTCGACGCGATGTTGTCTCTGGTGGACACCTACTTGCAGGAAATCGCCGCGCAGGGCACGCCAAGCCTGCGCGCGTTCATCTCGTGGGTGGATTCGCTGCGTGACGCGTCCGACGACAACGCCACCGCACCAGATACCCCCGTCGATGTGGTGCTCATGACCGTGCACCAGTCGAAAGGCCTGGAATGGGACGCCGTGGCCGTGGTCGGCATGCGCGACGGCACCTTCCCGTCCAGTCAAGGCGACCGCCTGAGCGTCAAAACGGACGAAGACCATCCGGGCGGTCGGCGCGACGGCGTATGGGAGCCGCCGGAATACTTCGAAAAAGCCCACACTTGGCTGGAAGACCCGTCCGCGGTGCCGGTTCCGGTGCGCGCCGACGCGGATATCCTGCCACGATTCCCGCACGACGCGCCCATCGGGGGCAATCCCGTGGAATCGCTCGACGGATTGGACGATGCGGAAGTGATCGACGACGAGGTGTTCGGCACCTTGCGAACCATGGCCGTCGACGATATGGAAGGAATGGATCCGGCAAGCCTGTACCTGACGCAACAGGAGGAATACGGCCGCCGACTGCACGCCGACGAACGCCGTCTCGCCTACGTGGCGTTGACGCGCGCCCGCTACGAGGCGCTGCTCGTATACAGCGGATGCAACGAGACGAGCCGCGACTCCCGCCTGGCGGAGGGAAAGAAAAGCGCCGCGCCGTCGAATTTCTGGCTGGAGACGCGCGATTCGATGAACGGAATCGTCACCGCGGTACGCGAACCGGACAACCTGTCCGACGATGTGGACGGCTCCCCGCACACGCTGGGACTTGACCTGCCCGACGGCTATTTCGTAGGCGAACACGCCCGCGATTTCGAGAATGCCGTGGTGGGCGATGCGTGGAACACGCCGCTCGAACCGGTCTCGGACGACCATACTTTGCCTTGGCCGTGCGATCTGAGCGCCGATGTCGCCGACAAGCTGCGTGCCGCGGCCGAACAGGTACGTGCCGTCGAATCCGACGAACCGAATATCGCTGAATCCACGGGAACGCAGGGCGACGTTGCCGATGAATCCGCCACGCCATCGCCGGAAACCGGAAACTCACTGCTGCGTCTCGCCAAACTGCTCGTCGCCGACGAACATCTCATGCCGGAACCGGACGCGGCTGACGCAGGCGAATCGCAGGACGCCTTCGACGAGGCCGTGCGTGCCAAAGGCGAACGTATCCTTGCTGCCGGCCGCCAAAACGTCACCTCGCTGCAAGCGCGCGCCGGCTCCATGGGCGAGCGTGACTCCCGCGCCTACTGGCGTGGTCTGGTCCGTCCGATTCCGCACGTCGCCTCGCCGGCGGCACAGCTCGGCACGCGGTTCCACGCATGGGCTGAGCGTTTCATCATGGCGGATGCGGACGTCGACGGCATCGGCGGTACGGAAGGTGCTGCCGGCATGGCCGCGCAGTCGCGTGCGGAACTGATCGCATTGATAGGTGATACGCAAGTCGACGCGGACAACGGCGGCGTGCAATCGCAGGACGCACCATCGCAGGACGCCCAATTGCGAGACGAACGGAAACTGGCCGCTTGGCAGCGTCGTCTCGTCGCCTCGCCGTGGGCAAAACGACGTCCAGCATGGGCGGAACGCCAGCTCGTCGTCGACATGCCCCAGCTCGGCACCATCGTCAACGGCAAACTCGACGCGGTGTTCTTCGGCGGTCTCGACGAAACGGACGAGACGAAACGCTACACCGTGGTCGATTGGAAAACCGGCGTAAAACCACGCAAACCGGACGAAATCAAGGAGAAGCTCGCACAGCTCGACCTGTACCGCCTGCTGCTCGCGGCGATGGAAGGGGTTCCGTTGGATGCAATCGACGCCTGTCTCTACTATGTGAGTGAGCCTCACGAGGCCGATCGGGAGCTTGACGCCCTCGACAAAACAGAAGAAGAGATCCTTGCCGAGTTGAGCTACGGAATTCCGCAGCAATCCGACAACGACTAGTGCCGGTGCGCAATGGCTCCTTGACCGAAGAAAGCGGGGGAGCGGCGCTTTCCGGCCTGCCTGCGGGAGAAACCGCTATGCAGGCAGCGTTGTGGAGGAACGCCGCTACCCTCGTGCAGCATGTGTGGGCGGGCGCACATGCCGGACGCAACGACAGTTAAGGAGTGTTTGATATGGCTGCGAACAGCGCAACCGCAATCCCGAACGCCGGCATGGGTGCCGGAACAAACAACGCATCGGCAATCGTCTTCCGTCCCATCGTCTGGGGCGATCTGGACGCGGTGGTCGACCTGTTCGACCGTACCTGGCCGCAGGATGTGGACAAGGTCGGCGCGGACATGTCGCGGCTGATCTCCCGATATTTCGTGCTGCACTACCTGCTGCCGACCACGTTCGCCAACGGCGCGTTCGCCGCCGACGGCACACTCGCGGGCGTCACGTTCATCCGCGTCGCCGGCGAGGCGCCGCAGCTCGACGAAATCGAAGTCGGCGAGGAAATGAAGGCCTTGGAACGCCGCATCGACGCCGATCCGGAGGCCGCCAAGCATATGGCGGCGCTGAAATCCGGCTTCTCGGTGGAACTCGATCTGGAACGCGAAGGGCGCGCCAACGAAACCACCATGGGCGAGCTGGAACTGTTCATCGTCAACCCCGACGTGCGCGGCCACGGTGTGGGCGGGCAGCTTTGGAGACGCATGCAGGAGCATTTCGCCGCATGGGACGTGCCCGCGTTCTACCTGCACACCGATTCCGACTGCGACGTGAGCTTCTACGACCACAAGGGGTTGGACTGCATCGCGCACCGCACGGCAAGCGAGACGGTCGCCCGGCTCGGCGGCAGCGCCGACGGCGAAGTGCCGCCACTGTTCGACGACATGTTCATCTACCGGGGAAAGGTGACGGCGTGACGAGCGCGAAACCGCAATCGCAATCGCACGAACCGCACGAATCGCAGAAAACGCAATCGCCATACGCGCAGCTTTTCCGCATTCCCGGCACGAAGGCGTTCTGCGTGTCCGGAGCCATCGCGCGACTGCCGATGTCCATGATGGGCCTCGGTATCGTGCTCGCGCTCAACCACATGTACGACAATTGGACGATCGCCGGCGTGATGAGCGCCGCGTATGTGCTCGCCACCGCCGCGGTCACGCCGCTGTACGCGCGCCTGTTCGACCGGTTCGGCCAGCGCAAGGTCGGTCCGGTGATCCTGACGGTGCAGGTCATCGTCATGCTGGGCTTCGCGTTCGCCGCACTGATGCGCGTGCCGATTCCGCTGCTGTTCGTGCTTGCCGTGGTCATGGGCATGACGCAGTTCTCGTTCGGCGCGCTCGTACGCACCCGTTGGGCGTACGTGCTCGACCGCGCCGACAAGGAGGACCTGCTCAACACCGCGTATGCGCTCGAATCCGCCATCGACGAGATCGTGTTCATCTTCGGGCCGATTCTGGCGGCTTTCCTGGCCGCGTCCGTGCATCCCGTATCACAGCTGTTCGTGCCGACCCTCGCCTGCGCGTTCGGCGGTGCCGTGTTCTTCGCATTGCGTGACACTCAACCGCCGGTATTGCGCGAAATCACGGTCGTCGCGGCCGATACGGACGATGCTGACGTGCGATTGGCGGCCGGCGGTGCCGCTGGTGCCGCGGTTTCCGCGGACCGTTTCGATTTGGATCGGCTCAAGACGGGCGATCGCGACCGCAGGAAACGCAACGTGCTCACCTATGCGGGTGTGCTGCCGCTCCTCGCCGTGTTCATCGTGTTCAACATGGCGTTCACCGCGTTCGACACGTCCATGACCGCCGTCATGAAATCGCTGCACCTCGACTCCGTGCTGGGCGTGCAGCTGGCCATGCTGGCCGTCGGCTCCTGCATGGGCGCGCTGGTCTTCGGCTCGCGCGAGCTCAAAGGCTCCCGCTGGCGTCACATGATCATGTTCCTCGCCTTGATGACCGTCGGCTTCGTGGTGATCCACCTGTGCCAGGGCAACCTGATCGTGATGGGACTGGTGGAGATCCTCACCGGCCTGACCATTTCGCCGGTATTCGCCTCCGGCAACCTCCTCGTCAAGGAGACCGTGCCCGAGGAATCGCTCACCGAAGGCCTGTCCTGGGTGAGCACCGCCGGCACGATGGGCGCGTCGTTCGGCTCCATGATCACCGGCATCGTGCTCGACCATTTCGATCCGGGCGTGGGATTGAGCCTGCCCGCCGTGTTCGTGGGCTGTTCGATTCCGTTCGCGCTGATCGGCTGGCTGCTGGCGCGTCGCCGCGGCTGACCGACGTTCGATCGTCAAGCGTCATAGCCGCCTGCCTCCGCGTCGAAGCGTCTCTTTAGATTCGTAAGTGGAACACGTTATGGACGTGGGCGCGTGATTCAAAAACATGTGTGTGAAAACGCATGCGATTATGCGCGCGGCAAGCGCGCACGGCAAACGTACGACATGCGCAACATGCGCGTCCGCGAAAGCATCAAGGAGCTGCAATGATCAAGGTTTCCGTAGTCGGCGCCAAGGGCCGTATGGGCTCGCATGTGGTCGACGCCGTCGATTCCGCCGCCGACACCGAACTCGCGCTCGCGCTCGACGCAGGCGACGACCTGGCCGCAATTACCCCCGAAAACACCGACGTCGTGGTGGAATTCACCGTGCCGAGCGTGTCGCTGGGCAATGTGCTCGCCCTCGTCAAGCAGGGCGTCGACGTGGTGGTCGGCACCACCGGCTGGACCGAAGAGAAACTCGACCAGGTGCGTGCCGCGCTCGCAGCAGCTCCGCGTAAGGGCCAGAGCGTGTTCATCGCGCCGAACTTCGCCATTTCCGCGGTGCTCGCCGACCATTTCGCAAAGGTCGCGGCACCGTACTTCGAATCCGCCGAAGTCATCGAACTGCACCACCCGACCAAGGTGGACGCCCCGTCCGGCACCGCTTTCCATACCGCGCAGGGCATCGCCGAAGCGCGCAAGGCGGCCGGTCTCGGCCCGGTTCCGGACGCCACCGAAACCGACGGCGGTTCCCGAGGCCAGGTGGTGGACGGCATCCACGTGCACGCTGTGCGTCTTCGCGGCCTCAACGCCCACGAGGAGGTGCTGTTCGGCAACTCCGGCGAACAGCTGACCATCCGCGCCGACAGCTTCGACCGCATCTCCTTCATGCCGGGCGTGCTGCTGGCCGTGCGCAAGGTCTCCACCGGAACCTACCCGGGTCTGACCGTCGGCCTCGACCACTTCCTCGACCTGTAACCGTAATTCTTTTTTCAAACTGCCGACGGGTGCATGTGTCTTCCGTCGGCAGTTTTTTTATGGCGGATCTGTTCCGATTATTTGGCAAGGCGTGCGATGGCGGCGCTGACTTCCGCCAGCTTTTCGTCGGCGACGGTACCGCCCTCCGCCGCGGCTTTGGCGACGCAATGGTGCAGATGGTCGTCAAGTAACAGTAGCGCCACCGACTTCAGCGCGCTGTCCGCTGCGGAAATCTGTGTCAGAATGTCGATGCAGTATTCGCCGTTTTCCGTCATCTGCCGAATGCCGCGCACCTGCCCTTCGATGCGATTCAATCGTGCGATGATCCTCTTCTGGTCGCTTGCGTACCCATGTTGTGTGGCGTTCATATCGTCCTCCTCGCTGCGCTGAAAATTTTATCTACGGCTGAAGTTTGCTCGTCCCTCTTGCCAATATACCCTATAGGGGTATATTGTGATGGTGTTTGCCGAAATCGAAAGCCAATTACGGACGGAAGGCGGCTGGAATATGCACATCGCAATCGCGCTTATTATGGCGCTGCTCGTCACGGCGGGCGTGCTGTGGTTCTTCTTCGCACCGCGCAAAGCGTATCGTGCGCCGTTGCGCGACGGCGTGCAGGAAGCGGTCGTCGAAGTCAAAGGCGGGTATAACCCAGCCGTCATCGAAGCCGAAGCGGGCATGCCGTTGCGGCTGATCTTCGATCGCAAGGAAGACGGCGAATGCTCGTCGCATGTCGTGTTCTCCGATTTCGGGGTCGATCTTGCGTTGCCCGCCTTCCGCACGACCACGCTGACGCTTCATCCCGACCAGCCGGGCGAGTATCCCTTCGCATGCGGTATGAACATGCTGCACGGCACGTTGCGCATACTGCCGGGAAAGCATGCAAGTGTCGGTGCCGCCGCCGGTTCCGCGGAAACAGGCGTGCAATGCGCGCAAAAAGGCGCCGTCCAAACGTCCGGTTCGGGTGATTCGGGCAAATCGCGCGGATCGGAATCGGGAATTCGCGCCCTCATCACCCGTCTTATCGTGGCGGCCGTCTGCACGATTCCGGTATTCGGCTCCACCATGCTCATGCTGTATCCGATGCCGAACTGGCTGCAATTCCTGCTGATGCTGCCAATCGTCGGCTATGCGGCATTGCCGATTTTCCGCAGCGGTTTCGCCGCGATCGCCCACCGTTCGCCGGAGATGAACGCGCTCGTCAGCCTTGGTGCGCTGGCCGCATTCGCCTACTCCTGCGTGGTCACCTTCGCACCGAACGTCCTGCCCGAGAACGCGCGCGAACCGTATTTCGAAGCGGTCGGTGTGGTCGTCACGCTTATGCTTGTCGGCCAGCTGCTCGAAGCGCGCGCCCGCAAAGGCACCGGTGAAGCCATGCGCGCATTGGCGGGTCTGCAACCGAAAACCGCCCGCGTGGTGCGAGACGGCAAGGAAACCAGCATCGCCATCGATGACGTGCGCGTCGGCGACATCATCGCCATCCGCCCCGGCGAGCAGCTGCCGGTCGACGGCATCGTCATATCCGGCAGCTCCACCGTGGATGAGTCGATGATCACCGGCGAAGCCATGCCGGTCGCCAAAACCGAGGGCAGCGAAGTGACGGGTGCCACCATCAACGGTGGTGGCTCGCTGCGGTACCGCGCCACGAAAGTCGGCAAGGACACCGTGCTCGCGCAGATCATCGGCATGGTGGCCGCCGCACAAAGCTCGAAAGCCCCCGTGCAACGATTGGCGGACCGTATCTCCGGCATATTCGTGCCGATCGTGGTGCTCGTCGCCGTATGGTCGTGCGCATTGTGGTTCGCGTTCGGCCCCGAACCGCGTGTCACGCACGCGCTGGTCGCCGCGGTATCGGTGCTGCTGATCGCCTGCCCGTGCGCGCTCGGACTGGCGACTCCGTTGTCGGTGACGGTCTCGACTGGCCGCGCGGCTCGCATGGGGGTGCTGGTCCGTTCCGCCGAAGCGTTGGAAACATGCGGCAAAGTCAATGCCGTCGTATTGGATAAGACCGGCACGATCACCGCCGGCAAACCCACCCTTACCGATGTGCTGCCGTTGGGCGTGTGGCATCGGCGTCCCGATGATTTGCTGACGATCGTCGCCGCCGCCGAACGTGATTCCGAGCATCCGCTCGCTGCTGCGATCGTTGCCGCAGCTGCGGAAAAAGCCGACGTCGCGGACGTTGCGGAACTCGCGCAAACCACCGATTTTCAGGCGATTGCCGGCCGTGGCGTCACCGCGCGTGTCACCTTCCGCGGCCTGCCGCACACCGTCGCCGTCGGCAACACCGACCTGATCGACGACCTTGACGTCAACATGCCCGACGTTACGTCCGATACCTCCGAAATTGCCTCCGAGACCATCCACGATACGAACCTCGACGCCATCATCGCCGACATGGAACGCCTGTCTCGGCAAGGCAAGACGCCGATCCTGGCGGCCATCGACGGCCATCTCGCCGGCATCGTCGCCGTCGCCGACGTGCCGAAAGCCGACTCGCGCCAAGCCATCGAACTGCTCCGCAAACGTGGCGTCGAAGCCGTCATGCTCACGGGAGACAATCCGACCACCGCACGCGCCATCGCAAGCCAGGTCGGTATCGACGAACGTCATGTGATCGCCGGCGTGCGGCCGGAACGCAAAGCCGACGAAATCGCAAAACTCCAATCGCAAGGCTATACGGTGGCGATGGTCGGCGACGGCATCAACGACGCGCCCGCCCTCGCCCGAGCCGACGTCGGTTTCGCCATCGGCACCGGCACCGACGTGGCCATCCAATCCGCCGACGTGACACTGATGGGCGGATCGCTGATGGGACTCGTGCACGCGCTCGACCTGACGTATGCCGCCATGCGCAACATCGCGCAGAACCTCGGATTCGCGCTCGGCTACAACAGCATCGGCATCGCGATCGCGGCCGGCGTGCTGTATCCGTTCACCGGAACGCTGCTGAATCCGATGATCGCCGGCGCCGCGATGGCGTTCTCGTCGTTGTGCGTGGTGACGAACGCAAGCCGGCTGCGCCTGTTCGATCCGGACGCGGAGGCGGCGAAAAACAAGACGTATCGGGTACGCAAGCCCGATCCGAGCAAAAATAATGGCAACCAGCACAGTCGGAAAGGAACGATCATGGGACTGTTCAGCGATCACAAGGCCAAGAAGGAAGCCGAGAACATGGGCGCGATGGGCGCCGGACACTGCTGCGGCGGTCATGACGGTCACGGCATGGCTTCGAATATGGGCGATTCCGCGGCGAACGTTGCGAAGGACCCGGTCTGCGGCATGACCATCGACCCGTCCACCGCTGCGGCCACCCGCGAATACGGCGGCGTCACCTACTACTTCTGCAACCCCGGTTGCGCCGACAAGTTCGCCCAGAACCCGGCCGCCTACCTGGGCTGAGACCTGATTCTCGTCCGTCCCCAATCTGCCGACATCGAATGACATCCGGCCGTCGGCGGGTTGGGGATTTTTGTTGAATGGTTGATTTACGGATTCCGATTCACGGACGAACGATAAGATTCCCCTCCCGCACTCCGGAGAGCGCGTCCCGCCCCGCTACAAACGTGCGCGTGACGACGCCGTTAAGCGTCATGCCATCGCAGGCGCAGATCGTCCAAAGCGGTAGCATCCACAACAAACCGTTCGTACGGGCGAATAATCGCCAAATCGGCCCGCAATACCGGCGTTATATCGCCACGATCGTCAAGTCCCACAAGCCGTGCGGTGTTGCACGACATCCACCGCACGACGTCGGCCAAACTCAAGCCGCGCCGCATCGCACCCGTCAACACCGCGCGGAATCCGACCTGCAGACTGGAAACGCCACCCCACGCGGTGGCGAGCGTGCCGGCTTTCATATCCGCGCTGGCCGGGGAATGATCGGTGACGACACCATCCAACGTGCCGTCGGCAAGCCCCGCCCATAGCGCGTCCTGCTCATGCAGATCACGAATCGGCGGACAGCATTTGACCGCGGTGGCGTTGTCGGGAATATGGTCGCAATCCAACGTGAGGTAATGCGGACAGGTCTCCGCGCTGACCGGCAGTCCTTCGGCCTTCGCCCGCCGCAGCACGTCCACGCTCAGACCGCTGGACACGTGCAGAATATGCGTGCGGCAGCCGGTGCGTGCCACCAGCCGTACGATCTTGCGCACCGCGTTCGCCTCGCATTCGGCCGGGCGCGATGCCGCGTTCAACAGTGTTCGCAACAGTCGGGGATTTTGTTGCCGCGTTAGTCGCCCATTTCGCTGGTTTGGCACCGTTTCTTCTATGCCGAATCCGCCCGATATGCGATGTTGATTGTGTGGGGTAAGCTGTTTTTGCCATGGTCGGTCATCTCCTGATGGTGGGTCGCGTTGCCAAGAGGCACCGCCACTGCCTGTGATGGATGCATTTCAGTGCTTACGGCATCTGAAATTCTTCATTCGTCGTGACAGTTGTCGGCGGCCAAACCTGGTGAAACCCGGAAAGCAAGGGGTAGCATCGTCAGGAGAGCGGATGCGCCGCGTGAGAATGTACTGCAGGGAAGGGCGATGAGCGTGACTTCTGGAATTATGCTTTCAGACAATATGGGGGCTTCGAAGGACGCCATGGACGAGGAAGGCAATGCTGCCGCGGACCTCGGCTTGGTGGCGCGCATCCGGGAATCCTTCGATTCGCTGACTGCGACGGAACGTGAGGCCGCGCAGTTCATTCTGGGCCATCTGACCGATGTGTTGGTCTGCAATTCCGTGGAGCTGTCGCAGTTGAGCGGCATCTCGCAGCCGACGCTCAGCCGCCTGTACCGCAAGCTCGGCTATGCGAACGCGGGCGAATTCAGACGTGACGTGCGTCGCGTCCATCGTCCTGGCTCTCCGGAGCTTTCACGGCACACCCAGTGCGACGATTTGGTCGCCGACCATCTGCGCCGTGACGAGGAAAGCCTGAAACGCACGTTTGAAGGCATCGACCGCGCGCAACTGTCATCCGCATGCCAAGCCATGGCCACGGCCCCGCATGTGGCGGTGGTCGGGTACCGCAGCAGCTATCCCGTGGCGCTGCACATGCGCGAACAGCTGATGCGGCTACGCGGAAACGTTGATATTCTGCCGAATCCAGGCCAGTCCATAGGCGAAGATCTGGTTGATTATGCGGCAGGCGACGTAATCGTCATCATCGGCGTGGGCCGGCGTCTTCCCTTCTTCTCGCGGCTCATCGACGTGATGCTTGAGCGCGGCCTGACCGTGGTGGTGATTGGCGACATTTCGGCGCGCAACGCCGTCATCGGCCGTAACGTCGCCTTCTTCAAAGTGGTGCTGAACTCCCACGTGCTGACGAGCTTCACCGCGGCGTTCGCCCTGATCGCCCTGATGGTGGACGAAGTCGGAAAATGCCTCGTCGATACCGAAGACGAGGTGCACGCGCGTATCGAAGGCATCAACGATTGCTTCGATGCGCTCGATGAGCTTGAAGATTGATAGGGAAAATCTAGGCGCGGCACGTCCCGTTGGAACGGCGGTAAACGGAAGTGGAAGCGGGAATGGGAACGGAATGAATTCAAAACGAAACATGCTGGCGTACGACCGGTCCTCCACCGGATTGTGGGTGGCTTTGATCTTCCTCGTATCGCTGAATCTGCGGCCCGCCATCGCCGCCGTCGGGCCGGTCCTCGCCCAAATGGGAACCGACCTTGCGTGGGGTGAGGGCGTGCAGGGCGTATTGACAGCGATTCCCCTACTCGCCTTCGCTGCGGTCAGCCCGCTGGTCACGTTCCTTGCACGCCGCATCGGCATCGACATGTCGATTCTGCTGGCCCTGCTGTGCATCGCGGCGGGCGACGCCATCCGCTCGTTCGGCGGCGGCGTTGGCATCTGGCTGGGCACGGTGGTGTTCGCTTCCGCCATCGCCGTCGGCAACGTTCTGGTTCCGGTAATCGCAAAACGTGACTACGCCGGCCATGTCGCGATGGCGACCGGCGTCTATTCCGGCTGCATCACCGCCGGCAGCGCCACCGCAGGTTTGCTGTCCGCGCCGCTTGCGCAGATGTGGGGCGGTTGGCGTGCGTCACTCGCCTTCTGGAGTGTGCCTCCGCTGGTTGTCGCCGCGCTGTGGGCGTTGCGTATCCTGCACAATCGCAAAGTCGTTATCGCTTCCGCCGGCGGCACCATCGAAACCAGCGATACTGGCGATATCGATGATATTGGCGATCGCAGCACGACGGCCAACGCACAAAACCCGCATTCTGCACAGCGACCGGCATGTTCCACGCAATCGTCGCATGGCGTGTTCGCCCGCGTGCTGCGCCGTCCGATGACGTGGTACGTGACGGCCTTCATGGGACTGCAATCATCCGCCTTCTACACCATGTCCAACTGGATGCCGTCCATCTCGGCGTCCATCGGCTACGATGCCTCCACCGCCGGCGTGCATCTGTTCATCTTCCAAGGCATCGGCATCCTTTCCGGCTTGGTCATTCCTAAGCTCATGAACGTGCGCGGCAACCAGGTCTGCGCGGCGCTTACCGCCAGCGCTCCCATGCTGATCGCCGGCCTTGGCATGCTGCTGCTGCCGCATCTCATGCCGGTATGGGCGTTCGTCGGCGGCTGCGCGCAAGGCGCGTCCCTGGTGGTGGCGCTCGCATTGATCGCGTTGCGCGGCCGTGACAGCGCCGAAACCGTGGTGCTGTCGGGCGTCGCGCAGTCGTTCGGCTATCTGATCGCGTCGCTCGGCCCGCTTATGTTCGGCGTGCTGGTCCAGGCCACTGGCGGCCACCATGTGCCGCTGATGGTGTTCACGTTCGTCGCTTTCCTGCAGTGCGTCGTCGCGGTCATCGTCGGCAGGCCTTCCAAAATGTGACTTTTCGCGTCTCATGAAATCGAAAGCGTCCGCAGAGGGAAGTACCGTTAGCCGTATGACAAGCCCTAAGACTGACGGTACTATGCATCTGCTCGATCCTGCTCCCTTCGGACGTATCCTTCCGGCCATGGTCACCCCCATGAAGGCTGACGGAGCCGTAGATTTCGAAGCCGCGCAACAGCTGGCGAGGCAGCTCGTGGCGGATGGTGCCGACGGTCTTGTGGTCAACGGCACCACCGGCGAATCTCCGACCACCCACATGGAGGAGAAGGTCGAACTGGTTCAGGCCGTCAAGGAAGTCGTGGACGTGCCGGTCATTTCCGGCGCCGGTTCCAACGACACCGCGCACACCGTGCGCATGGTGGAGCAGACCCAGGAGGCGGGCGCCGACGCGGTGCTCGTGGTCGCCCCGTATTACTCCCGTCCGTCGCAGGAAGGCGTGTTCCGCCACTACAAGGCGGTCAACGATTCCGCGGACAAGCCGATCATCATCTACGATGTGCCGGGCCGTACCGGACTGCACATCCAGCTGGAAACCTACCGTCGTATGGCCGAACTCGACCACGTCAAGGCCGTCAAGGACGCCACCGGCGACATCGCAGGCGCGGTGCGCAAGCGCATGGAGACCGGTCTGACCTGGTATTCGGGCGATGACGGCCTGTTCCTGCCGTTCCTGTCCGTCGGCGCCGTCGGCATCATCTCTGTGATCGCGCACGCGGCCGCCGGTCCGATGCGTGACCTCGCCAACGCGTTCGATCGTGGCGATATCCACGAAGCGCAGCGCATCTCCGTGCAGCTGGCGCCGCTCGTCGAAGCGATGAACGGCAATGGCTTCCAGGCCGTGATGGCCAAAGCCTCGCTGAAGGTGCGTGGAATCCTCGACTCCACCGAAATGCGCCTGCCGAACGTCGGTCCGGGCGAAGCGGAACTCGTGCGCGCGGAAAAGGGCATGCGCGCCGCGGGACTGCTGTGAACCGAATCGCATGATGCGACTGGCCTGTCGCGCATGAACGCCGGCAGGCACCCAAATTCCTCGTTTCCGCATAGGCGGAGACAATTAGTAATAGAAATCCAACTAGGAAATGGCTACAGAAGAAACCACAAAGACAACAACACACAAGCGCGGCAGCAAGGCTGCCAAGCGCACTGAAACCGCAGTCAAGGCATCCAAGACCACCAAGGCCGCGAAGTCCGAGAAGACCGCCATCAAGAAGGCCAAGTCCTCCACCCGCAGCCGTGGCAACGGTGGCTCGCGCAACGGCGGCTCCCGTGGATCCCGTGGCGGCAACGGTTCGAACCGTCGCCCGTCGCATTCCGCGCCGCAATCCACCGCGCCCCAGCAGGACGAAGTGCTGATCGCCCCGCCGAAGTACCGCAAGGGCTCCATGCGTATCGTGCCGCTCGGCGGTCTGGGTGAGATCGGCCGCAACATGAACGTGGTCGAATACAACGGGCATATCCTGCTCATCGACTGCGGCGTGCTCTTCCCGGAAGAGGAGCAGCCGGGCGTGGACCTCATCCTGCCTGACTTCCACTACATCAAGGACCGTCTCGACAAGGTCGAGGCGCTCGTGCTCACCCACGGCCACGAAGACCACATCGGTGGCGTGCCGTACCTGCTCAAGCTCCGCCCGGACATTCCGCTGATCGGTTCCAAGCTCACCCTCGCCTTCGTTGAGGCCAAGTGCAAGGAACACCGCATCAACCCGACGCTCGTCGAGGTCAAGGGACGCGACAAGCTCAAGGTCGGCCCGTTCAACCTGGAATTCGTGAACGTCACGCACTCCATTCCGGACGCGCTCGCCGTGTTCGTGCAGACCCCCGCCGGCTCGCTCATCGACACCGGCGACATCAAGCTCGACCAGCTGCCGCTCGACCACCGCATCACCGATCTGGTGGAATTCGGCAAGCTCGGCGAAAAGGGCGTGGACCTCCTGATGATGGACTCCACCAACGCCGAGGTCCCGGGCTTCGTCAAGCCGGAGACCTCCATCGGTCCGGCGCTCGACCAGGCGTTCGCACAGGCCACGCGCAAGATCATCGTGGCCAGCTTCTCCAGCCACGTGCACCGCGTGCAGCAGGTCGTCGACGCGGCCCACAAGTACGGCCGCAAGGTCGTGTTCGTCGGACGTTCCATGGTCCGCAACATGTCCATCGCAGCAGATCTGGGCTACCTGCGTCTGCCCGAGGACACCGTCATCGACCTGAAGCAGGCCCATGACGTGCAGGACGACAAGCTCGTCTACATGTGCACCGGCTCCCAGGGCGAGCCGATGGCCGCGCTCGGCCGCATCGCCGACGGCAACCACCGCGACATCACCATCAACGAGTTCGACACGGTGATCCTCGCCAGCTCCCTGATCCCAGGTAACGAGCATGGCGTCTACAAGGTCATCAACAAGCTCGTGCAGCTCGGAGCCCGCGTGGTCAACCGAGACAACGCCGCCGTGCACGTCTCCGGCCACTGCAACGAAGGCGAGCTGCTGTACATGTACAACATCGTCAAGCCGAAGTGCGCCATGCCTATCCACGGCGAAAACCGCCACTTGGTGGCCAACGGCATGATCGCCGTCAAGACCGGCGTCGATCCGCAGAACGTCGTGCTGGCCGAAGACGGCGACGTCGTCGACCTGTACCACGGCCAGGCCGCGGTCGTTGGCTCCGTGCCGTGCGGCTACGTCTACGTCGATGGCGATTCCGTCGGCGAACTGACCGACGAAGAACTCGAGAAGCGCCGCATCCTCGGCACCGAAGGCTTCGTGTCCAGCTTCGTGGTCGTCGACACCGAAACCGCGGATGTTATCACCGGCCCGAAGATCTACCTCAACGCGGTCGCGGAAGACGAAAGCGAGTTCGACAAGGTCCGTCACCAGATCGTCGAGCAGCTGCAGGACGCGATGATGCAGGGCACGCGCGACACCTACAAGCTGCAGCAGATCATGCGACGCACGCTCGGCGGCTGGGTGGCACGACAGCTGCACCGCAAGCCGATGATCGTCCCCGTCGTCGCCGACATCGCGCAGGACGTGGACGACGCGATGGGACTGAACGCCGCGAAATAAGCCGTAAATTTACCATAAATTGAATCAAGGCGACGTGATCGGCACAACTGATCGCGCCGCCTTCTGTTACCAGAAAGAAGGAGTGACATGCCAGGAGCAAACCTCACCCGAATCGAAGCGGAAGAACGCAAAAGCATCATCGCCGCGCCAATCCATTACACGGTCAAGCTTGACCTGACCCGCGGAGCCAAGGATTTCGGCTCCGAAACCACCATCACCTTCGACGCGAAGCCGGGGGAGTCAAGCTTCCTTGACCTCATCGCCAACGAAGTCAGCGAAATCACCCTCAACGGTGAAACCCTCGACCCGGCTGAAGCGTACGTGGACAGCCGCATCGAGCTGAAGGGCCTCAAGGAGCACAACGAGGTTACCGTCAAGGCGATGTGCCAGTACTCCAACACCGGCGAAGGCCTGCACCGCAGCGTCGACCCGTCCGACGGCAACGTCTACCTGTATACCCAGTTCGAAGTGCCGGACGCCCGCCGTGTCTACGCCGTGTTCGACCAGCCTGATCTGAAGGCCGTGTTCGACTTCTCCGTGCTCGCCGCCAAATCCTGGATCGTCACGTCCAACATGCCCACCTCCTCCGTGACCGACAACGAAACCGTCACCGAGGAAGGCACGCTCGGCGATCACGCCGCCGAAACCACCAAGCTGTGGGTGTTCGAGCTGACCCCGACCATGAGCTCCTACCTCACCGCCATCTGCGCCGGACCGTACGCCGAATGGCACACCGAATACGCCAATGAGGACGGCCGCACCGTGCCGATGGCCATGTACTGCCGCCAGGCGCTCGCCAAGGCCTTCAGCAAGGACGTCGACTACCTGTTCGACATCACCAAGAAAGGCTTCGCCTTCTACGCCAAGACCTGGGGCGTGCCGTACCCGTACGCCAAGTTCGACCAGATCTACGTGCCGGAATACAACGCCGGCGCCATGGAGAACATCGGCATGGTCACCATCCGCGACCAGTACGTGTTCGAATCCAAGGTCACCGACGCCTATGCGGAACGCCGTGTGGTCACCGTGCTGCACGAGCTCGCCCACATGTGGTTCGGCGACTACGTGACCATGAAGTGGTGGAACGACCTGTGGCTCAACGAATCCTTCGCCGAGTTCACGTCCACTCTCGCCACTGCCGAAGCCACGGAATGGAAGGACGCTTGGGCCACATTCAGCTCCGGCGAGAAGAGCTGGGCACTGCGCCAGGACCAGCTGAGCACCACCCACCCGATCGTCGCGCCGATCAACGATCTGAACGACACGTACGTCAACTTCGACGGCATCACCTATGCCAAGGGCGCTTCCGTGTTGAAGCAGCTCGTGTTCTATGTGGGTCGTGAGAAGTTCTTCAAGGGCATCAACAATTATCTGAACAAGCATGCGTACTCCAACGCTACGCTCGCCGATCTGCTGGCTGAACTCGAGTTGACGTCCGGCCGCGATCTCAAGGCGTGGAGCGCCCAGTGGCTTGAACAGTCCGGCATCAACACCATCGCCACCGAAGTTGAGGAAAACGAGGATGGCACGATTCGCCAGCTTGCGTTGCGCCAGTCCGCTTCGGCTGAGCATCCGGTGCTGCGCGCGCATCGTCTGGCTGTCGGCTTCTACAATGAGGATCCGGAAACCGGCAAGATCGTGCGTACCGACCAGTTCGAACTTGATGTTGACGGCGAACTGACGATTGTCGAAGCGGCTGCCGGCAAGGCACGTCCGGCGCTGATTTTGGTGAATGACGACGATTTGACATACACGAAGCTGCGCTTCGACGAGAAGAGCCTCAAGTTCGCTGCGGAGAACCTGTATCGTTTCGACGATGCGTTGGCTCGTTCCGTGATTTGGCTTGCATTCTGGGATATGACCCGTGACGGCGAATTGCCGGCAAAGCAGTTCATCGAAACCTCTTTGGCTGCGCTTGCCACGGAACATGAGTCCACCACGTTCCGTTACGCTTTGGCGCAGGTCAGCACCACCGCATGGCATTACACCGCTCCGGCCGACCGTGCCGAAGTGGTGGAGCATGTGGCTGCCGAACTGTTCAAGCTGGCTCAGGCTGCCGAAGCCGGTTCCGACGAGCAGTTCCAGCTGATCACCGCCTACTTGGGTTATGGCGAGCCGGGCGATGCTGCGTTCGAAGCGAATGCGAAGGGTCTGCTCGATGGTTCCGTGAAGCTTGATGGCTTGGAGATCGACAATAATTTCCGTTGGACCATCATCAACGCGCTGAGCGCAATCAACGCCATCGGCCAGAGTGACATCGACGCGGAACTCGCCAAGCGTGAAACCACTGAGAACCGTGAGTTCGCATTGGGTGCGCGTGCGGTCGCAGGCATTGCGGAAGCCAAGGAATGGGCTTGGAACGAGGCTTTGCACAACGACGAGCTGACCAACATGCAGTTGGAATCCGTGGCCCGTGGTTTCGCATCAACTCCACGTGCCGACTTGGCTGAACCGTACGCGGCCAAGTATTTCGAGGTTGCCGACTGGATTTGGAAGAACAAGACCTTCCACATGGCTGAGGCTCTGCTGGAAGGCCTGTACCCGAGCTATGCCGATCCGGCCACACTGGTGGATCTCGGTGATGCTTGGCTGGCTTCGCATGCCGACGCCGACAACGCGTTGCAGCGCATTGTGCGTGGCAATGTTGAATCGTCGCATCGCACGCTCAAGGTGCGTGATTTCAACGCGTCACTCTGATGCCGTTCCTGGCACCACTACAGTAGCTGTTTTTGGCAGCTACTTCTGATATCACTTGTGATATTGCATCATAAGCCCGGACTGACGGCGTGACTTATCCCGCTGCCAGTCCGGGCTTGTTTGCTTCCAGACAAGCCATCCCAAACAAAGTCCCATAACGGTTATGGACAATGGGTCTTTCGGACCCATAATGACCCAGCCGGTCGGAATCGGAGGATGGAAGTGAGATCGCAAGAAACTTGAGATTGCGGAAATCTCACGACGTTGCATACTGCGGTTTGCCTGACATCGCATACTGCAGTATGCAGGTATCGCAACATGCTGTTGACTATTTTGTTGAATGGTGAACCCGTTGAGTACGATGGTGCACGGCAATATAACTTGAGATAGCGAGGACTTGAGACTCATGCCACGTATGTTCGGAACAGACGGTGTTCGAGGATTGGCGAATAGGGCTTTGACCGCACAGCTTGCGTTGGATTTGGGCGATGCTGCGGTGCGCGTGCTTGGCGATGATGGAGACAAAAGCGAATTCGACGGTCGTCGCCGTGCACTGGTCGGCCGCGATACTCGCGTTTCCGGCGATTTTCTTGCAGCGGCACTGTCCGCAGGCATGTCCGCAGGTGGATTCGACGTGATCGACGCGGGCATTATTCCAACTCCGGGTGTCGCATACCTGACTTCCGTGCTGAACGTGGAAATGGGTGCCGTGATTTCCGCATCCCATAACCCCATGCCCGACAACGGCATCAAATTCTTCGCGCGCGGCGGATTCAAACTGCCTGACACCAAAGAAGACGAAATCGAAAACGTGCTCGGCCAGGATTGGGAACGCCCGACCGGTGCAGGCGTGGGACGTATCAGCCACGACACGGCAACCGCAACCAACCTGTATATCGACCATCTGGTATCCACCATCGCCCCCATCGGGCCTGACAAGTCCCAGCCGACACCGTTGAAAGGCTTGAAAGTCGTGGCTGACTGCGCCAACGGCGCCACCTCCGTGGTCGCGCCGGAAGCGTTGCGCCGCGCAGGAGCCGACGTGATCGTGATCAACGCTTCGCCAGACGGCTACAACATCAACAAGAACGCCGGATCCACACACCCCGAACAGCTGCAGGCCATGGTCAAAGCCTCCGGAGCCGACTTGGGCGTGGCATTCGACGGTGACGCCGACCGTTGCCTTGCCGTAGACGGCGAAGGCAATATGGTCAACGGCGATCAGATCATGGGCATTCTTGCACGTGCCAAGAAAAACGCGGGCAAACTCAACCACGACACCCTCGTGGTAACCGTGATGAGCAACCTCGGCCTGAAGCTCGCCCTGCGTTCCATGGGCATCAAAACCGTGCAAACCGGCGTGGGCGACCGTTACGTGCTTGAGGAAATGCTGCGCGGCGACTATTCGCTCGGCGGCGAACAGTCCGGCCACGTGATCAACCGCGAATTCGCCACCACCGGCGACGGTACACTCACCGCACTGACCTTGTGCAACGAAGTGGTCAACTCCGGCAAGAGTCTCAAAGAACTCGCATCCGACTTCCCGCAACTGCCGCAAACCCTCATCAACGTGCCAAACGTCGACAAGCTCGCAGCCAAAACCAACGCCAAAGTGCAGGCGGCCGTCGAACGCGAAGAGAAAATGCTCGGCGACACCGGCCGCGTGCTCTTGCGTCCCTCCGGCACCGAACCGCTCGTGCGCGTCATGGCTGAAGCGGAAACCCAGCAGCAGGCCGACGAGGTCTGCGACCGTCTCGCCAAAGTCGTGGCCGAAGAACTCGCCTTGTAATCACACCGCCGACACACAGTATTTGGCAATCCAAAATCCCGAACCAATCCGCGAAGGAACCCCATGTTTGGACGTAACTCGAAAGTCAACCTCGAGCTCAACCGCGAGGTCGAAAAACTCATCAAAACCGGCGGCAAGGAACAGCTGCTTCCCATTGTGCAGGCAGGTGAACCGGTACTGCGCCAGCAGACCGCAGCCTACGAAGGCCAACTGAGCCGCAAGACACTTGACAAGCTCATCGAAACCATGCGCGTCACCATGATCGAAGCGCCGGGCGTAGGTCTCGCCGCAACCCAGATCGGCCTCGGACTGGCGCTTGCCGTGGTGGAAGACCATGTGCGCGACGACGATGACGATGACCCGCGCGAAGCGTCCGAATTCCCATTCCACGTCATCATCAACCCCAGCTATGAGCCGATCGGCACCGAAACCCGCAGCTTCTACGAAGGCTGCCTGAGCTTCGACGGCTATCAGGCGGTACGCAAGCGCTGGCTCGACATCACCGCCCGCTGGCAGGATGAAGATGGCAAACAGCATGAGGAACATCTGCACGGCTGGCCGGCCCGCATCTTCCAGCACGAAACCGACCATCTGAGCGGCGAACTGTATATCGACAAGGCGGAAATCCGCAGCCTCGCCACCAACGAGAATCTTGAGGATTTCTGGTGCGACGATCCGGTTCCCACCGAAGCCGCCGCCGAACTCGGATTCGAACTGTAAACCAGGAGCGCACGCCGCAAATCGCTGCGGAATCCGATTGTCACGGAATCCTATCGTTGCGCAATCCGCGGAATATCCTGCAGGGGGAGAGGCCCACAGGCCTCTCCCTTTTTGTCATACCGTCATTTTTTCGTCATACCACCATGCGCATAACCAGTGCAACGCGCGCACGCATCACACTCCCCACGGCAGACGCACGTATGAGCGTAACCATGTTTGCATTTCGCAGCATTATCGACAATATCGGCGTTCGCGTTGCGATGGAATGATTTCGTACGCGACGTCGTGCTCCGTCTGCAACGCGCATGATCGTATCCTGACGACGAATGCTTGGTGAACATAATCGTTTTTCGTAGCATTGTTCTTTCTCTTACCGAAAATCAACGAAATAAAACGAACCCAAGATAACCTTTCGAATCTCAAAAAAACTTAAGATTGCGCTATCCGAGAAGCATCATGGTTTTTTGTACGCGCCGACGTGTACTGCGCCCCCTCTCGGCTACCATGCAAAGTATGAACGAAGCAAAGACGGGCCGTTCCTGGCTTACCGAAGCCAAACAAGACATCAGCCAATGGTCGGCATCGATGCCGAAAAACGCCGACAATGAGCGCATCGACTGGCATTGGGTCATGTCTCTCGACTTGGAACACGGCATCGGAGCCGCCAAAGGCCAAGGCATCGACCTGATCGCCGTTCTGAATGCCGCGGATACCACGTTTTCGTCGACCTCGGAGAAAACGGATTCCATGCAGGATTCGGTACTATCCGTCCAACAGTTGCATAATCTGCTGAAAAAGGATTTAGCGGTCCGTGACCGGCTCGAATCCATCATCGCGCAATGCAATACCACCTTCATGACGGATTTCGACCGTCTGATCGCTTCATACCGTTTGCCTCGCGCGCTCGCCTATGCGAACCGTAGGTTGTGCGACGAAATTGCCGTGTTGCGGCGTATTGGTGTTGCGATGGGATTGTGGACGATTGCCGAAGAGCGGCGGGAGCGGGTGATAGTGCCTGTGCTGCAGTCTGTTGCCGGAGCGGAAAGCCGCGTGAATCTTAACGATATTCAGGATCGCACCGCGCAGATCGTCAATGGCCGTGCCGAACGTCGTGCCGCGGAACGTGAGCAGAAGCGTGCCAGCGATTACGCCATGTCACGCGCGAATTTGAGCGGGGTGACGAGTCCGGGAGGCTCGAAGGTGTTCGACTATGGCTCCCTCGGATCCGCTGGTGGTTCCGCTGACTTGGTGGAAGCCGCGCAGGACCGACGTTTGGCGGATTACAAAAAGTCGGATTGGCGTGACGCCTACCTTCCCGGCCGTGACGTCGACACGGTGATGGGCATTGATATCGAAACTACGGGTACGGATCCGGCTCGCGTGTACATCATCGATGCCGGATTCGAATTCATGAACATGATCTCGCCTCGTCCTGCCGGCGAGCCCGCGGGCTACCGCTACGAACAGGATTATTACGAGTCCGGCGATGCATATGGCCAGGCACGTCTTTCCTTCGGCGTTCCCGCGCAGAATGCGCTGCTTGGCAATCCTCTGATTCTCGACCTTACCGGTATTGACGTGCGCGATCGCGCCAGCGCGGACTTTCGTCTGTTCGACGAATGGCCCGAAGCTCAGATCGGATTGCTGCAACGACTCGAACAGCAGCCATACGTTGCGCATAACGCCCGGTTCGAGCATAGCTTTTTCATGCTGAACGTCGCCGGATATGCGGAAAGCTATCGTGCCGGCAATATCACGATCATCGACACATTGCCGATGAGCCGTCGTTGGGATGAGGGGTCGATTCCCGATGATGAGCATCCGCACGGCAACAATACGTTGGATGCGTATGCCAAACGTCAGGGCGCGTTGGATGCATCCAAAAGCGAACGACATCTTGGCTTGGAAGATACGCACATCATGCTGGTCGCCATGAAGCATCATCTGGGTGTGCTGCATGCCGAGGGGCGCGGGCCGTGGGGCGCCGGTGGCAGGCCCGGCAATGGTGGCAAGCGCTGTGGCAAGCGCTGGTAGACGGAGTCGCTCGCAGGTTGTGTGGCAAGGCGTAAGTTGGTCGGACGAATTGACGTTGCTGGATGTGTGTCAGGCGTAGTCGTGTTGCGTCTGTTCCCGCTGGATGTTTTGCCCGCTGTTTGTCTTGTACCTTTCTGTCATTCGTTCGTCTCGTGTGCGACACGCCCGGATGTTGACCTGTAGCGAGGTATGTTGAGGTTTTTCCAGCGGGATTGTGCTGTGAAATGGTGCTCATCACTTGATTTTCCTGCGATTTCGACACGCCGAGAGATACGTTATTTTTCAACGGTTTACACAGTGTTTACGGAAGGTCGATTTGCGTAGATCGGCAAGGACGTGTAAGTTTACATCTCGCTGCTCAGCACGGCGGTTCCGCTCCTGAGGTTCGGGACGGTCTGCTGGTGTGGTGGTGGTTTGAGAACTCAAGAGCGTATTTGTACTACTTCTTTATAGTCAATGATTGCCAGTTCATCGTCCGCTCGTTCGCGAGTGGCCGGGAGGCCTTGAAGGACGGTGAGGTTTTCGTGCGATGCGCCTTTCCTTATAAGGCGATCGTCAATTTTCTTATTTTGAGAGTCACATGTTGGCTTTCTGCAAAGTTTTTTTGTGGAGGGTTCGATTCTGGCTCAGGATGAACGCTGGCGGCGTGCTTA
>ERZ839767.996-NODE-996-length-46411-cov-13.050414_pt1 | contig 46411 bp, 47 predicted proteins | sample MGYA00519879_ERZ839767 | MGnify/ENA primary metagenome ERZ839767 (study PRJEB31850, sample SAMEA3708852) | human gut metagenome | biome: human gut; feature: human-associated habitat; material: faeces | place: China | collected 2014 ... | reverse complement strand
ACTACCATCTGCAAAAGCTGGAGAACATCAGCGGCAAGCATCTGGTGAGCTACGTCCTCTATTTGCAGGCGCAGGGCAAGTCGGCCAGCACCATCAAGACCGACCTCTCCGCCATTCGTTTCTTCCACGATAAGATGTCCCATCCCCGTTACACGCTGCCGGATAACGAAGAACTGGGCGTCGCGCTGGAACGCCGCCGCTTCGGACAGCAGGATCGCACATGGACGAACCCGGAGTTCGGCGAGCTGATTGGCCGCGCCATGGCAGAGGAGCGGGAGGATTACATCCTCGCCCTGTATCTGGCTCGTTACGCCGGTTTGCGCATCCACGAGTGTTTCCGTATGGACACCGCCGCGGCGGAGCGTGCGCTGCGTGAAAACGCCCTCACCGTGAAAGGTAAGGGCGGTAAGGTGCGTATCGTTCCCATCGAGGACGACCGCATCACCATGATGCTGCAACGGCTGCTAGAGAAAACCGAACGCGGTCACAAGCTGTTGGTGCCGGATGGCATCCCCACTGACCGAGCCATCAACAGCATGCAGCAGTTTATTATTCGTCACCGTGACGCCATCTGTGACCCCACCGCACCGGACAGACGCATTACCTTTCATGGACTGCGGCATACCTACGCTGCTGAAAAGTATACATCTCTCGTCGATGGCGGCATGACACCGTTGGACGCCCATTTCACCGTTTCGCGCCTGCTGGGGCACGAGCGACCCGACGTGACGAACATCTATCTGGCGTCCGTGAAGGGAGGTTCTTCCCGTGGAGAATAAGTATCGCGACCTGCATGAGTTGCCCGTGACACTGCGGGTGGAGGACTTGATGCCCCTCCTCGGCATTGGCCGCAACACCGCCTATGAGTTGATCCGCAGCGGACAGATACGAAGCATCCGTGTCGGAAGGCAGATTCGCATTCCGAGGGAGGCACTGTTGGAATTTTTAAATGGGAGGGAGTTTTAAATGACAGTGCCGCAAAGAAAAAATTTGCAGGATGATCTCCTGCTGTCGTATAATAGTATTATGATCTTCCCTGCGCGGCAAAAGGAGGGAATCATTCATGCCGCGTAAACCAAGCAAGCCCAAAACCACACGCCGCGGAAAGAACGAAGGCAGCGTCTATCGCCGCAAGGACGGCAAATGGGTCGGTCAGGTGACCGTAGGCTATCACCCCGATACCGGCAAGCCCATCCGCAAATACACCTACGCCAACACTCGTGAGGAAGCGGCGCACTGGATCGCCCTGACGCTGGTTTCCGAAACATCCAAGGCCGCTCCTTCGCTGGCATCCGAATTGCTGCTGAAGGACTTTCTGCACCGCTGGCTGACCACGTTCAAAACCTATGAGGTTTGCAGCCGTACCATGGAGCTGTATTATTCCTGCGAACGGCTACATATCGTTCCTGCATTGGGAGACATCCCTGTGGAGGAGCTGACAGCCTCCCGCATCCAGACGTTCCTCTATTATCTGCAAGCGGAAAAGCAGCTCTCCCGCCGCACCACTTCTTTGGTGCGCAGTATCCTGATCCAGCTGTACGACTATGCCGTAGAAATGTCTCTGGCACCGATCAATCCTGTCCGTAGCACAAAGCTGCCCCGACAGCCGCAGCGTCCGGAAGCGGAGGAGAAAGTTATCCCTATCGCTCAACGTGAAGCGGTGCTGGCCGCGGCGCAGAAGGACCCTATCATGCGCCCCATCATCACCACGCTGTTGTTCACCGGCATGCGCATCGGTGAGCTGCTGGCACTCCAATGGAAGCATATCAACTTTGCGACCCACACCATCACCATTGCTCAGTCCGTGACACGGGAGCTGACTTTTGATGAGACCGGGAAAACAATAGATATGACCGATGTACTGGGCTCCACTAAGACCCGCACGTCCCATCGCGTCATTCAGGCACCGGAGTTGGTGCTGACACGGCTGCGGGAATGGATGCGCTACATGGCGGCACTGCCGAAAGGGATAGAGGTGCTCACCCCGGAGGGCTTCGTTTTCATCAGCACACGCACCATGTCCATGCGGACATACAGCGGCTTCCGCGCCAGCTATCGTCACTTCCTGGATCGCAACGGCTTTTCCGGCGAGGGCTTGAATCTCCATCGGTATCGCCACACCTACGCCTCTATGCTTTTGGAGCAGGAGATCAACCCCAAGATCGTCCAGAAGCTGCTGGGCCATCGGGATGTGTCCACCACGCTGGGAATCTATACTCATGTGGTGCCGGAGGTGTTTGCTGGCGTTGCCGCCGCTGTGGATACCGCCTCGCAGCAGTTGATGGATGGCACCTACACACCCAAGCGCAGCGCAGAAGCCGTCAGGGCGCAGCTACAGCAAATCGACCCGATGTTATCGGAGGACATGACCGTGAATCTCAAGTATTTGTAAGGCTCTCAGGACCCAAAAGCCGTACAGCTTAATACAGCTTGAGGCCTAAAACAAGGCAACATTTGAAAACACGAGGTAGCAAAGTGTCCGTCACACACAGACATTGAAAAATCCATCAAAAACGAGAAAACCTTGGAAACACAAGGTTTCCAAGGTTTTCTCGTGGTGGAGACTGCTGGACTCGAACCAGTGACCTCCTGCGTGTGAAGCAGGCGCTCTAACCAGCTGAGCTAAGCCTCCGTTTATTCGGCAATCCCGTTTACGGATTGCCGAAGTGGTGACCCGTACGGGACTCGAACCCATGTTACAGCCGTGAAAGGGCCGTGTCTTAACCACTTGACCAACGGGCCGTCTTTGTTTGCTGAGGGGATGACCGGCGAGACGCTCCCGCGTCTCACCGGTCGATGGTAGCGGCGACTGGATTCGAACCGGTGACACTGCGGGTATGAACCGCATGCTCTAGCCAACTGAGCTACGCCGCCATAAGTCAATCCCTGACAGGCAAGAGTTATGTTACCATATTCGGTGGGACTTGTCAATTATTTTTTTCAAAAAACCGGGGATTTTCCGTTTGAATTCCGCTATGACTCGCCGGGATAGACACATCCTGCGCCGCCGCATCATAAATTGAAATATGGAAAGGAGAGGGACTATGGGAAAGAGGTCTGTGCTGAAAAACTACGGATTTTTAGGCGTGATGCTGCTGAGCATGTTGCTGGGGTGCGTTCTTGGTTGGATAGCGCCCGGGGCAGCGGTGGCCGTCAAGCCTCTGGGCACGGTGTTCATCAACATGATGTTCTGCGTGGTGGTGCCACTGGTGTTTGCTTCCGTTGCCGGGTCTGTGGCGAGCATGGGGAATATGCGCCGGGCGGGACGGATCATGGGCATCACCGTGACAGTGTTCGTGGCAACAGGGGCCATTGCGGCGATTATTATGTTTGCACTGATGAAGGTGGTGCCGCCGGTGCTGGCGCCGTGGCAGGAGATCCCGGCAGGGGAGATGGGAGAATATGCTTCGCTGCCTGATCTGCTGGTGAATTTCTTTACCGTGGGGGATTTTGCCGGGCTTTTGAGCCGCTAGGCCATGCTGCCGCTGATCGTGTTCTCGGTACTGTTCGGCTTTGCGGCCAACATGGCCGGTGGGCCGGAGACGGCGGTGGCCGGGCGTCATGCTGCGGCACATCACCAAGCCTGCTGTGGTGTCCCTGGGCACCTGCTCGTCGGTGATCACTATCCCTACCAAACAGACGAGATCGTCCGCGACGAGGATATGGCTGTGTTTGTCACCGTCATGGGTTGACTTGCCCCGGCGTATGTGCTACGATCACCCTGTAAGGAGGCGTTAACATTGCTTTTGATGTATATCCTTCTGCAGCCGGTTCTTCTCCTTTTGGATCTGGCGAAACGCCAGAAATAACCATCGCCCCGTATGGCTCACGCTGTGCGGGGCTTTTATTTGCCCCTGGTGTATATTCCTGGGGCTTTTCTGCTATATGCTTTATTTGCCATTTTAACGCCCCTGTAAGGCGATTTAATACCGGTATGGAGGAAGCAGGGCAGACCGGCATCAGCCGGGGCATCTCGGAAATGGTGATTCCTTTGGGAGCCACCATGCACATGGTCGGCTCGTGCTTCAGCTGTGTGCTGAAGGTGGCCTTTGTATGGGGGGTAGTCGGCCGGGAAATGAGTTGGGGCAATCTGCTTCCGGTGGTGCTGGTGGCGGTGCTGTCATCTGTGGGGATGAGCGGCGTGCCGGGCGGTGGCTACATAGGCGAATACATTATCTGTTCTATTTTCTTCCCCACACAGATAGAGATGGCCTTTCCTATTTTAGTGGCCATCGGCAACCTGGTGGATCCCCCGGCTACCATGATTAACTCCTCCGGTGACTATGTGGCCTCGTTCATCGTCTCCCGCTTTGCGGACGGCAAAAAGGCTATGGCCAAAGAGTAAAAAAGGAGCGCGCTGCAAGTGCAGCGCACTCCTTTTTTTGAATAAAATGGGGATTAATACATACCGCCCATGCCGCCCATATCGGGGGCGGGAGCTGCGGGAGCCGCAGGCTGGGGTTTATCGGCCACCAGGGACTCGGTGGTCAGCACCATGCCGGAGACGCTGGCAGCGTTCTCCAATGCGGAGCGGGTCACCTTGGCGGGATCCACGATGCCGCTGGCGATCATGTCGCAGTACTCCTCCTTGTAGGCGTCGAAGCCGTAGCCGTTCTTGCCGGAGGAACGGACCTTCTCCAGGATCACGGAGCCATCCAGGCCTGCGTTGGCTGCGATCTGGCGGATAGGCTCCTCCAAAGCTTTGGCCACAATCTGCACGCCGGTCTTCTCATCGCCCTCCACCTGATCCAGCAGGGCAGTGACGGCGGGGATGGTGTTTACATAGATGGTGCCGCCGCCGGCCACGATGCCCTCTTCCACGGCGGCCTTGGTGGCATTCAGAGCGTCCTCAATGCGGAGCTTCTTCTCCTTCATCTCCGTCTCGGTAGCAGCACCCACCTTGATAACGGCCACGCCACCGGCCATCTTGGCCAGGCGCTCCTGGAGCTTCTCCTTGTCGTAGTCGCTGGTGGTCATGCCGATCTGGCTGCGAATCTGGGCCACACGGTCGGCAATGGCCTGCTTGTCGCCGGCGCCGTCCACGATGATGGTATTCTCCTTGGTCACCTTCACCTGACGGGCACGACCCAGCATATCCACGGTGGCATCCTTCAGGGTCAGGCCCAGCTCCTCGCTGATGACCTGGCCGCCGGTGAGGATGGCAATATCCTGCAGCATTTCCTTTCGGCGGTCACCAAAGCCGGGGGCCTTCACGCACACCACATTCAGGGTGCCGCGCAGGCGGTTCACAATCAGGGTGCTCAGGGCCTCGCCCTCCACATCCTCGGCGATGATGAACAGCTTCTTGCCCGCCTGGACCAGCTGCTCCAGCAGGGGCAGGATCTCGGAGATAACGGAGATCTTCTTGTCGGTAATGAGGATGTAAGCGTCGTCGATAACGGCTTCCATCTTTTCGGTGTCGGTGACCATGTAGGGGGTGATATAGCCGCGGTCAAACATCATGCCCTCCACCACCTCGGAATAGGTCTCGGCGGTCTTGGACTCCTCAATGGTGATGACGCCATCGGCGCTGACCTTCTCCATGGCCTCGGCAATGAGCTTGCCGATAAAGGCGTCGCCGGAGGACACGGTACCCACGCGGGCGATGTCATCGGAGCCGTTAACCTTTTGGCTCTGGGCGTGGATGGATGCCACGGCAGCGTCCACAGCCTTAGCCATGCCCTTCTTCATAACGATGGGATTGGCGCCGGCGGCCAGGTTCTTCAGGCCCTCCCGGACCATGGCCTGAGCCAGCAGGGTGGCGGTGGTGGTGCCATCGCCGGCCACATCGTTAGTCTTGGTGGAAACCTCCCGCACCAGCTGAGCGCCCATGTTCTCGAAGGGATCGTCCAGCTCAATCTCCTTGGCGATGGACACGCCGTCGTTGGTGATCAGCGGAGAGCCGAACTTCTTATCCAGCACCACATTGCGGCCCTTAGGGCCCAGGGTGACCTTTACGGTATCGGCCAGCTGATTGACGCCGGACTCCAGAGCCTTCCGGGCCTCGTCGCCGCGCTTGATAATTTTAGACATATTGATTGCCTCCTATATTGCAGATAATGATTTTATAAAGGAATGTCACTCCGAGGGAGCGAAGCGACCGCGGGAATCCGTAATACCCTTTGCATAAGGCCGGGGAGAACGGATTGCCACGACCGGTCTGCGGACTGGTCTCACAATGACAGTGCCAAAGTTTTATTCAACGATGGCCAAAATATCGCCCTGCTTTACAATGATGTACTCCACATCCTCCAGAGTGATCTTGGTGCCGGCATATTTATCGGTGATGACCTTGTCGCCGGGCTTCACGGTCATGGTCACGGGGTTGCCGTCCACCATGCCGCCGGGGCCAACGGCAATGACTTCCGCCACAGAGGGCTTCTCCTTGGCAGAGCCGGTGAGGATAATACCGCCCTTGGTGGTTTCCTCCGCCTCGGTCATTTTCAAAACCACGCGGTCAGAAAGCGGTGTCAGTTTCATAGTTGTTTTCCTCCTTATATCCTTTTTATTAAACAAATTCAGCGTTAGCACTCAAAACACAGGAGTGCTAACGCTGATTATAATACCACATTTATATCGTTTTTCAAGGGGTATTTTGGAAAATCACAAAAAATTCACATTTGCTCCACAGCGGGAGCGGCTTCCCGGGCGGTGGCATTGCAGGAGCAGCCATCGGGGCCGAAGAAATTCAGCTTTTTATCCGCCAGACGGATATGGACGTGGTCGGTGGTGACGCACTCGCCGTCCAGGCAGGTAACGATGTCCTTTTTCTCCGAGTCGATGACGATGTCCTTAGCGGTGGAGCAGTGCGCCAGATGGGGGAAGCGGTGGTACTCGCCCCTGGAGTAGGGGCCCACAAATTTCAGGAAGGTACTGCGGCTCACCTTATCCACCACCAGGGTATTCAGCACGCCGTCGTCCATCCGGGCCTCCGCCACGGGCATGAAGCCGCCGCCGTAATAGCGCCCGTTGCACACGGCCACCACGGCGTAGTCCTTCTCCACGGAAACGCCGTCCAGTGTCACGGTCCAGTGGGTGCCGATACCCTTAAAGAGAAAGTTCACCGCCAGAGACACGATGTAGCTGCTCTTGCCGTCCAGAATGGGGCTTTCGCTGAACTTATGGACATCCTTGGCCACCCTTGCGTCGATGCCAGAGCAGGCAATGGTCAGGGCGATGCGGTCATTGACCTGAATGGCATCCATGGGGAACTGGGGCCCGTTCCACAGATTCTCCGCGTCCCGGAACTTCTCCATATCACTGCCGAAATTCTTGAGGAAGTCGTTGCCGGTGCCGATGGGGATGACGCTCATAGCGGCGTTATCGTAGCCAATGATGCCGTTGGCCACCTCGTTTGCGGTGCCATCGCCGCCGCAGGCATAAAAGCGCAGCTCCTCGCCGGTCTGACAGAGTTTTTTGGCCAGCTCTGTTGCGTGGCCCTGACGCTTGGTGAGGACGCACTGCACATCCAGATCATGCCGGGTGCGCAGGGCATCAGCCATGTCGTAAATACGCTGGCGGCTGTCGGACTTGCCGGCCGTGGGATTGATAATAAAAATATGTTTCATAAGACCCTCCGCTATGGAAAAGAATAAAAACACACGTGAGTTCATTATAGCAGGCACAAAGAAGAATTTGTGTACAAAGTGAAAACAAATTTCCCGGGCCTGTCTGCGGGGATTTTTAAATCCGCTGCAGGGGCGACCCTTGCGGGTAACCGGCTTGCAACTGGCTGGGGCAATCCGTTATTCTGCGCCTAAAACTCATACATTCCCGTACATAAACAGGTCACACTTGAGCATCCCATTATAGAGCTTGCGCTTCTTGTCTGCCGGTCGGCCGAAGGTGCGCTCAAACTCCGTATGGCTGCTGAGCACCAGGGTCCGCCAGCCGTCAGGCAGATGCTGCCAAACCCGGCCCAGCTCCCGGTACAGCGTCTCCGCCGCCGCCCGGTCCATGAGCCGCTCTCCGTAGGGCGGGTTGGTTACCAGCTGCCCGTATTGGCTATCCCGGCGGAAGTCTCTCATGTCCGCCACCTCAAAGCGGATGCAATCCTCCACCCCGGCCTTCATGGCGTTGCTCCGAGCGATTTCAATGGCCCGGGGATCGATATCTCCGCCCCAAATGTCGTACTTTCCGTGAAACTCCTTATCCATGGCCTCCTCCGCCGCATGGAGCCAGACCCTCTGAGGCAGGAAGGCCCACCTTTGGGCGTCAAAGCTGCGGTCTAAGCCCGGAGCCCGGTTTTTGGCGATGAGGGCCGCCTCAATGGGGATGGTCCCGCTGCCGCAGAAGGGATCGCAGAAGGGATCCCGCCCCCGATAGCGGGACAGCAGCACCATGGCCGCCGCCAGGGTCTCCCGCAGGGGAGCCTCCACCCCTACGGCCCGGTAGCCCCGCTTGTAAAGCCCCTCCCCGGAGCTATCCAGCCCGATGACTACCTGATCCTTGAAAATGGAAAAGCGCACCTGATATTTTGTCCCCGTCTCAGGGAACTGCTCCAGGCCATACCGACTCTTCAGCCGCTCCACCATGGCCTTTTTCACAATGGATTGGCAGGCAGGGGCAGAATGGAGCTGGCTGGTAATGGAGTAGCCCTTCACCGGGAAGGCGCCGTCTCGGGGAATGTAGTTCTCCCAGGGGATGGCCTTCACACCCTGGAAAAGCTCCTCGAAGCTTCGGGCCGGGAATTCCCCCAGCACCAGCAGCACCCGGGCGCCGCAGCGGAGGTTTATGTTGAGCCTTGCGCAGTCGTCCGGGGCGCCGTCGCAAAAAATGCGCCCGTTCTCTACCCGGACATTTTTAAGGCCCAGTCTCTTTACCTCATCGCCCACCAATTTCTCCAGCCCCAGCAAACAGGGAATCATATAAGTTGCCATACAAGCGCTCCTCGAGATATTTTTCATTCTCCCCTCAGTATAGAATAGAAATCTCAAAAGTGCAAGAAAAAGAAGCTGCCGGCAAGGCGGCAGGATTTGCGATAACGGTAAGGGAGGGCATGTGGGGGAAAAGCCAAGAAGGGTGTCCATCGCCACTGAAATCAATGGATTTTGAAGCTTTTCCAAAGCTTCAAAAACTTAGGCGGCGGGGAAAAACTTTTTCGCCCCGCTAAAAAACAGTGGTGTTCCCCGCCGCTATCCTGTATAATAGAGGCAAATAAGCCGAGGGGCCAAAAGATCTCGCAGAGTTTGCGCCCGCAGGCTGTAAGCCTTTTGCCGGAAAAATCCGAAGGATTTTTCGACAGCATGAGGCGCAAATTCAAGTTGCGCGAAAAAAAACCTTGTAGGAAACTCAAGGTTGATAGACAAAGCCCCGTTTTTTTGATACTATGATACCACATGGAGGGGGGAAGGATATGGCTTTTGGAGAACGATTGCAGCTTTTGCGCCGCCGCAGCGGCCTGACCCAGGAACAGTTTGCCGAGCAGCTGCAGGTGTCGCGCCAGGCAGTGAGCAAGTGGGAGTCCGGCAAGGGCTATCCGGAGATGGAGAAGCTGCTGTTCATCTGCCGGCAGTATGGCGTAACCCTCAATGACCTGTTTGAGCAGGGGGAAAATGAACCCATTTCCCGGGAAATATCTCCGGCCATTCCGCTGAAGGCGTCAGTCGCCGCCTTTGTAAGCAACCTCTCCCCCCGAAACAAGTGGCTGGCCGCCGGCATCCTGCTGGGCGTGGCGTTGCTGGCCGGCTTTATGGGACTGTGTCTGAAAGGAGGAAAAGCGGAAATGGAAATGATCGTTTGGATCGCCGCTATGGTGGTCTTCGGCGTGGTGGAGGCCGTTACGGTGGGGCTGGTGTCCATTTGGTTTGTTTTGGGCAGTGCGGCGGGGCTCATCGCCGCCATCTGCGAGGCCCCCATATGGCTGCAGGTGGTGCTGTTTTTTGCGGTGTCCATTGCAGCGCTCATAGCCACCCGTCCCCTGGTGCGCAAAATGATGGATAAGAACATCGTCCCCACCAATGCCGATGCCGTGCTGGGCAGGGAGGCCCGGGTCACAGAAGCTATTGACAACACGGTTCCCTCCGGAGCGGTGTATGTGGACGGCAAGACCTGGTCAGCCCGCAGCGAATCCGGCGAAACGCTGCCGGAGGGCACCCTGGTGCGCGCTGTGCGTATGGAGGGGGTAAAGCTGTTCGTGGAGAGGCTGCAATAAAAACAACATTTTATATTATTAAACAGGGAGGAAAAAACATGTTTGGAGACATCAATATCGGAACGGTTGCTTTGGCGATCCTGGTGGTGCTGATCCTGATCCTCATCGTCAGCAACATACAGATCGTCCAGCAATCCAAAGCCTATGTGGTGGAGCGGCTGGGCGCATTCCACGCCGTGTGGGGCGTGGGCCTGCACCTGAAGGTGCCATTTATTGAGCGCGTGGTAAAAAAGGTGAGCCTGAAGGAGCAGGTGGCGGATTTCGACCCCCAGCCCGTGATCACCAAGGACAATGTCACCATGCAGATCGACACCGTCATCTATTTCCAGATCACCGATCCCAAGCTCTACACCTATGGCGTGGAGTATCCCATGAGCGCCATTGAGAACCTCACCGCCACCACCCTGCGCAACATCATCGGTGAGCTGGAGCTGGACCAGAGCCTCACCAGCCGCGACACCATCAACGCCAAGATGCGCTCCATCCTGGACGAGGCCACGGATCCCTGGGGCATCAAGGTCAACCGTGTGGAGCTGAAGAACATCCTCCCGCCCCGGGAAATTCAAAATGCTATGGAAAAGCAGATGAAGGCCGAGCGTGAGCGCCGGGAGTCCATCCTCCAGGCCGAGGGCGAGAAGGCCAGCAAGATCCTGGTGGCTGAGGGCGAGAAGCAGTCCGCCATTTTGAAGGCGGACGCCCAGAAGCAGGCGCGCATCATGCAGGCCGAGGGCGAGGCCACGGCTATCCTAAAGGTGCAGCAGGCCATGGCAGATTCTCTGAAGCTGCTGAACGAGGCTGCCCCCAACGATCAGGTCATCAAGCTCAAGGCCCTGGAGGCTCTGGAGAAGGTGGCCGACGGCAAGGCTACCAAGCTCATCATCCCCAGCGAGATCCAGGGCTTGGCGGGCCTGGCTGCCAGCGCCAAGACCATCCTGGACGATAAGCCGGAGGCGTAAAGCATATGGCCAAGAAGGAAACCGGTCGCTTTGTAAGGGTGCTGGAGGAAAGCGGGATCATCACCAGCTCGGAGATTTGGGTAGACACCCAGACAGGCGTGGAGTATTTGTACCACGCCAGCGGCAATTCCGGCGGCCTCACCGTCCTGGTGGACGCCGAGGGCAAGCCCTTGCTGCACCGCCGCACCCCGGATGCCCCGGAGTATAAATAATAGGGAGGAGAACACATGATCGTAACCACTACCCCCTCTGTGGAGGGCCGCCGTATCACGGAATATAAGGGCGTTGTTTTCGGTGAGGTCATCGCCGGTGTGAACTTCGTCAAGGACTTTGTGGCCGGGCTCAGCAACTTCTTCGGCGGCCGCTCCGGCACCTACGAGGAGGAGCTCATCAATGCCCGCCAGCAGGCCCTGGCCGAAATGGAGCAGCGGGCGGCCCAGCTGGGCGCCGATGCCGTGGTGGGTGTGGACATTGACTATGAGGTCCTGGGCGCCGATAACGGCATGCTGATGGTCACCGCCAGCGGTACGGCCGTGCGTCTGGACTGATCCGCCCATATAAACCACATCAAATTATGCGCACAGGCGGGGCAAAGCCCCGCCTGTGCGATTTTTTGCCGCCAAGCGCCGTGATCCTTGTGCAATGTCATTGCGAAGCCAGTGCGCACACTGGCATCGCAATCCGTAATCCCCCAAAAATCAGCAGGTACGGCTTAACCGTACCTGCTGATTTTTTCGTATTTACCGGCCCGTCATGATATTCAAGATCACCCGGTCCGTCTCGTGCATGCCCTTGGAGGCTAAAATACCTACATTGCGGATAGTTTCCTCCACGTCCGCACCCTCTATGCCATCGCCGGGCCGGAAGTTGTTGCCGCCCAGGTACATGTTGTATCCCAGGATGCCCGTACCCACGGCCATGGCGATTTTGCTGGCACAGCTGGCCTTGGCTCCGTCACAGATGCACCCGGAGATCATGGCCACGGCGTTGCAGATGGTGCGGCTGATGCCGTCGTAACCCGCGCCCCGGAGCCAGGCGATGCCACAGCCTGCTCCCACCCCGGCAGACACCGCGCCGCAGTAGGCGCTGAGCCGTCCGATACCGGTTTTTTGGTGAATAGTAATAAGGTCGGACAGGGCGACGGCTCTGAGGATATTCTCTTCACTTGCGCCCAAAAACAGGCCATACCGCCACACAGGCACCGAAGCAGTGATGCCCTGGTTGCCACTGCCGGAGCAGATGACCACCGGCATCTCGCACCCGTTCATCCGTGCATCGGACCCCGCCGCAGCCCAGGCCCGGGCCTCGGTCTCGATGCCGCTGCCTGTGGAGAGCAAGGTTGAGCCGATGTTGGCGCCCCAGTCACCCCGGAGCCCCTCGGCGGCAATGGCGCTGTTGCACGCCAGCTGCCGGCTGATGCAGGGCCGTATCCGTTCTATGTCCACGGTTTCTATAAAGGTAAGAATGTCTTTCACATTCAGGACGCTCTTGTCCTGGAGATTGGCCTCGGCAGAGGCGCTCTCGGGCTTTTCCAGCAACACCCGGCCATCTTTTTCGATGTACACCAGGTTGGTGTGGTTGTTGGCCACCCGGGTCACGGCCTTGTGCCCACCCAGCCAGCCTGTGAGCCGGATGTCCAGCAGGCAGGGGGCCTCCGGACAGGTGACGGTGATATCCGTGGCGTCCAAGTATTCCTGGATATGCTTTGTGTCCTCCTCGGTGACCTTGGCCAGCACCTGCAGCTCTGCGTCGGCGTCCCCGGCCACGATGCCCACGGCGATGGCGGCCTCAATGCCCCGCCGTCCGCCGGTGTTGGGCACCACCACGGATTTCACATTTTTCAGGATGTTTCCGCTGATCTCGGCCAGCACTTTTTCCGGTTTACCGCCCAGCACCTCGCGCAGCTTTGCAGCACAATACGCGACGGCGATGGGCTCTGTACACCCGGTGGCCAGGCGAAGCTCCTCCGCCAAAATGGCGCAGTAGGCTTCCATTTTCCTTTCGTTCAACATTCTTACCGCACTCCTTAATGTTAATTTGTATAGAACCCCGGACTCCCGGGGAAAAGGACAAAAGTCTCGCAGAGCTTACCGCCCGCAGGCGGCAAAAAATTTAAATCATTTTTCACCGTGACATGCGCGTGAAAAAAACTATCAGGCTGCCGGTGCGGAATTTTGTCGCTTGCGGCAAAATGATGCCCGCAGCAGACTGTAAGCCCTTTGGCAGAAAATTCCGCAGGAATTTTTGCCGGGCATGTCAGCCGCCGATATTTTCCGCAAACGGCAGGTCATCGCCTTCCACCCATTGCGCCACATCCACGATTTCAAACTCCGTAGGCGTTTTTCGGATCACCACCCGGACAATGCCCGCATTGATGACCATCCGCCGGCACATGGCGCAGCTGGTAGCATCGCCCAAAATTTCCCCGGTTTGGGCGTTTTTGCCCACCAGATACAGGGTGCCGCCCACCATGTCCCGCCGGGAGGCGGAGATGATGGCGTTGGCCTCGGCGTGGACGCTGCGGCACAGCTCATACCGCTCTCCCCGGGGCACCCGCAGGGCTTCCCTTGTACAGTAGCCCATGTCTACGCAGTTGCGCCGGCCCCTGGGTGCGCCGTTGTAGCCGGTGGAGATGATTTCGTCGTTTTTCACAATGATAGCGCCGTAAATGCGCCGCAGGCAGGTGGCCCGCTCCAACACGGTTTGGGCAATGTCCAGATAGTAGTTCTCCTTGCTGATACGCTCCATACACACCTCCGTGGGATTTATAGCCCCATTATACTGTATTTTTTGCCCCATTTCAAGAAAAAGGACGCCGCAGCAGCGGAGTCCTTTTTGCGAATTCAGAATCTGTCATCATGGTGGAAGGCTTCGTCCTCATCGGGGCTCCGCCCGGGCATCCGGCCGATGCCCTTTTCCGCCTTAATGGCCTCAAAGTAGCCCAGGTTAGTTTGCTGGATATAGGGGGTGATCCAAATGGAGAGAATGCCCGCTGTCAACACGCACAGGAAGCTCCAGCCCAAAAAGGTCACATCCAGCACAAAGAGATCCAGCTTGTAGCCCCTGGTTTGCTGCTTGCTCATGTTCAGCGCATCCATCACGCCCAGCTCCGGATTCTCACACAGGTTATACAGGGCAAAGCGGTAGCGGTAGGCGGCAATGATGCCGGGCACGATCAGCAGCATGCTCCACAGGGCTACAAACACCGCCATCACCAGGTTCAGCAGCACGATCTTTCCCACGAAGCCGAACCCGTCAAACAGGGAGGCGATGGGCATTTCCTCACCCCGGCGCACACCCTGGTGATACTGAATATATCCGGCGGCCAGCACGCAGCCCAGCAGCCAGACCAAGACGGACACGAACACTACCACCGGCGTAGGGAAGGCAGCGTGGTGAAAGAGGGATTGCACCTGAAACTGCATATCTCCGATCTGCACCCATGTACCGTTATCGGCGGACACATAGTTGTCTGCCAGGCTCAGCGCAAATCGGATCACCAGATATAGCAGGGTCATCTGATACGCGGAGACCCGGGCTGACTTGGTAATGACCTTGGCGTTTTGCTTCAGTTCAATCCGATTCAGCATAAATTCATCTCCCACTGCAATGTATTATTTATAATGTGCATTGCCACTGTAACACACCTGCCCGAAAAAAACAAGAGGCAGAACCATTTCCTGTTGAATTTACGGAAGGAGACGCTTTTTCACGGCATCTTAATTCATAATTTGTCAAAAATTACCGCAAATCCCATCGGATAGGGGTGGACAAAGGCCCGAATTTGTTGTAATATTACTTTCAGTATGGGGTGGCATAGGGCCACCTTGAAGTAAGATGAGGTGAAAGACAATGGCACAAGCTTTCTTTGGCGGCGTTCATCCCAATGACATGAAGGCCGCAACCAATGAAAAGGCCATCGAGCAGCTGGCAGCCCCGGCTGAGGTGGTCATTCCCATGTCTATGCACATCGGTGCGCCTTGCAAGCCCGTGGTTTCCGTGGGCGACAAGGTTACTGTGGGCCAGCTGATCGGCGAGCCCGGCGGTTTCGTATCCGCACCCATTCATGCCAGCGTTTCCGGCACTGTAAAGGCCGTGGAGCCCCGCCCCTTCTCTATGGGCGGCACCATGATGAGCGTGGTCATTGAAAACGACAAGCAGAACACCGTGTGCCCGGACATTCATCCCGTGGCCGATCCTGACAGCCTGACTCCCGAGCAGCTGGTAGAGATCGTCAAGAACGCCGGCATCGTCGGCCAGGGCGGCGCGACCTTCCCCACCCATGTGAAGATCAGCTCCGGCCTGGGCAAGGTGGACTATGTCCTTATTAACGCTGCCGAGTGCGAGCCCTATATCACCGGCGACCACCGCACCATGCTGGAGCGGCCCGAGCAGGTCATCAAGGGCGCTACCCTTCTGGCCAAGTGCTTCGGTGTGGATAAGGTCTACATCGGCGTGGAGGCCAACAAGCAGAACGCGGCGGACGTGCTGAACAAGACCATCGCTGAGCTGAAGGCTCCTGTGGTGGTGGAGGTGCTGCACACCCGTTACCCCCAGGGCGCTGAAAAGCAGCTCTGCCAGGCCATTTCCGGCCGGCAGGTTCCCTCCGGCAAGCTTCCCGCTGACGCCGGCTGCTGCATTTTTAACCTCAACACCACCTGTTCTATTTACAAGGCCGTTTACACCGGTATGCCCGTGGTGAGCAAGATCGTCACCGTCTCCGGCTCCGGCGTCATCGAGCCCAAGAACATTGAGTGCCCCATCGGCACCCCCATTACCGACCTGTTCGATGCCTGCGGCGGCCTGCGGGAGGATACCTACAAGCTGATTATGGGCGGCCCCATGATGGGTCTTGCCCAGTATGATGTGGATGTAACCGTGGGTAAGGGCACCGGCGCCATGCTGGCCTTTGCCGGCGATGAGGAGAAGTATGTGGCCGAGCCCCAGTGCATCCGCTGCGGCAAGTGCGTGGGCGTGTGCCCCATGCGCCTGGAGCCTGTCTTCATGTATAAGTACCTGCAAAAGGGCGATGTGGACACCTGGCAGAACGTTCTGCACGGCATGGATTGCATCGAGTGCGGCGCCTGCGCCTACACCTGCCCCGCCCGTCTGCCCCTGACCCATATGTTCCGTATGGGCAAGCAGAAGGTCAATAACGCAAGAATGGCTGCCAAGGCAAAGGCCGAGGCCGAGAAGAAGGCAGCCGAAGAGAAGAAGGAGGCGTAAGCAATGACGGATTATAAAAGCTTGAAGCTCATCGCATCCTCCTCTCCTCATATCCGCTCTAATGAGGATACCCGCTCCATCATGCTGGATGTGATCATCGCTCTCATGCCCGCCCTCATCATGGGCATCTATGTGTTCGGCTGGCGCGCACTGACGGTCACCCTAGTGTCCGTGGCGGCCTGCGTGGTTTGGGAGTGGCTGTACCGCAAGGTCATGAAGAAGACCAACTCCATCGGCGACCTGTCCGCTGTGGTCACCGGTATCCTGCTGGCCTTTGTCTGCCCCGTGCAGATTCCCTACTGGATGATTATTATCGGCGCGTTTTTCTCCATCGTGCTGGTCAAGCAGCTCTACGGCGGCATCGGCTGCAACTTCATCAACCCCGCCCTGGCGGGCCGCGCGATCCTGCTGGCCAGCTATGCCTCCGTCATGGCAGGCAACTGGGTCAAGGTGGGTGAGAAGGCTCTGGTGGTTGGCAGCAATGCCGACATCGTCACCGCTGCTACCCCCATGATGCTCATGAAGGGCGTGGACGCCGCCGGTTGGGAGACCCTCACCAATACATACACCCTGGGCGATATGTTCATCGGCCGCATCGGCGGCTCCCTGGGTGAGGTTTCCTCCCTGATGCTCCTGCTGGGCGGCATCTATCTGCTGCTGCGCAAGGTCATCTCCTGGCAGACCCCCGTGGCCTTCATCGCCACCGTGGCTGTCATCTCCCTCATCTCTGCTCCTGCTGGCATCAGCGGTGTGGAATACATGGCTTACAATGTGTTCGGCGGCGGCCTGATGCTGGGTGCCATTTTCATGGCCACCGACTATGCCACTTCCCCCGTCACCAAGCTGGGGCAGGCCATCTTCGGTATCGGCTGCGGCCTGATCACGGTGTTCATCCGCCGCTTCGGCTCCTATCCCGAGGGCGTTTGCTACTCCATCATGATCATGAACTGCACCACCTGGCTGCTGGATAAGTATGTCCGTCCCACCATCTATGGTGCGCTGAAGAAAGAAAAGAAGGAGGCGGCGAAGTAATGAAGATTCCCGGTAAGTTTATCCTCAAGGTCGCCGGCACTCTAACGGTCATCTCCCTGGTGGTTGCCGCCCTTTTGGGCTTTGTCAACAGCATCACCGCAGACAAGATCGCCGAGATCGACGCCGAAAATACCCGCATCGCCATGAGCGCCGTGGCCCCCGAGGGCAGCGAGTTCGGCGATAAAATAGAAGTGACCGATGATATGGTCGCCGCTGCCGCCACCCAAAGCGGCAAGATCCTGGAGCTGTACCCCGTGACCAACGGCGGCGCCGAGGCCGGCTATGTGATGAAGATCTCCGCCTCCGGCTCCCAGGGCACCATCGTGATGATGGTGGGCGTGGACGCTAATAAGGCCATCACCGGCATTTCCGTTGTCAGCCATGCCGAGACCTCCGGCATCGGCACCAAGGTCGTGGAGAATAAGCCTAACTCCGCCGGTGTGCCCGTGCTGGATCAGTTTGTGGGTCTCAGCGGTGCCGGCTCCCTGGCCGTTGGCAGCAACATCACCGCCATCTCCGGTGCCACAGTCTCCACCAAGGGCATCACCATGGGCGCCAACGCGGCCCTGGCTGTTGCCGATGTCTTGGGCTAAGAAAGGAGGAGCTGAATTATGAATTTTGGTAAGCAACTCAAAGAGGGCCTGATTACACAGAACCCCGTGCTGGTGCAGGTGCTTGGTATGTGCTCCACCATGGCCATCACTACCTCGTTCTTTAACGGCCTGGGCATGGGCGTCAGCGTGCTCATCATCCTGACCCTGTCCAATATTTTCATTTCCCTGCTTCGCAAGATCATTCCCAACGAAGTGCGTATTGCCTGCTACATCGTGGTCATCGCCGGCTTCGTTACCTGCGTGGACCTGCTGCTGAAGGCCTTTGTCCCCGCGCTGTCCAGCTCCCTGGGCGTGTTCATCCCCCTGATCGTGGTGAACTGCATCATCCTGGGCCGCGCAGAGGGCTTTGCTTCTAAGAACGGCGTAGGTGCCTCCGCGGTGGACGGTATCTGCCAGGGCATCGGCTACACTCTGGTGCTGATCGTCATGTGCGTTGTCCGTGAGTTCCTGGGCAGCGGCAAGTTCGGCGGCGGCCTCCTGGGCGGCGGCGCTTTGGGCAGCGCTCCCGGCGTGACCATCATCCCCGAGGAGTTCGGCATCAAAGTCCTCACGCTGCCTGTGGGCGGCTTCCTGACCCTGGGCTGCCTCATTGCTCTTATGCAGTGGGCCCTGGCCAAGAGCGCTAAGAAAAAGGAGGGTAAGTAAGTTATGAGTATTACAGCTTTGCTCGCCATCTCTTTGGGCGCTATTCTTACAAATAACTTTATCTTCGCCCAGTTCCTGGGCATCTGCCCCTTCCTGGGCGTGTCCAAGAAGATCGACACCGCCGTGGGTATGGGCGCCGCCGTGACCTTTGTTATGGGCCTGGCCTCCGCCGTGTGCTTCGGTGTCAACAAGATTCTGGTTGCTATGGGCCTGGGCTATATGCAGACCGTGGCCTTCATTCTGGTCATCGCGGGCCTTGTGCAGTTCGTGGAAATGTTCCTGAAGAAGAACATCCCCACCCTGTACACTGCCCTGGGCGTCTACCTGCCCCTGATCACCACCAACTGCGCCGTTTTGGGTGTAGCTCTGCTGAACGTGCAGAATGACTACAGCTTCATCGGCTCCGTGGTGTACGGCATCACCGGCGGTTTGGGCTTCCTGCTGGCCATCTTCCTGTTTGCCGCCGTGCGTGAGCAGCTGGAGGTTTCCAGTGAGAACCCCAAGGCCTTCGATGGCTTCCCCATCGCTCTGGTCACCGCCGGCCTGATGGCCCTGGCGTTCATGGGCTTCAGCGGCCTGAAGGTCTGGTAAGGAGGAAAAGAGAATATGAATATTTTGTATGCAGTCATCGTTTTAGGTGTACTTGCAATCGTGTTCGGTCTGATCCTGGCCGTGGCCGCTAAGGTCTTTGAAGTGGAAGTAGACCCCCGTCTGCCCGAGATTCAGGCAGCTCTGGCCGGCGCCAACTGCGGCGGCTGCGGCTATCCCGGCTGCGGCGGCTGCGCTGAGGCCATCCTGGCCGGCAAGGCTCCCGTTACCGCCTGCGCTCCCGCGGGGGCTGAGGGTGCTGCCAAGATCGCTGCTATCATGGGCATGGCGGCTCCCACCGGCGATAAGATGGTCGCCCATGTGCTCTGCAATGGCGGCTGCAATGCCAAGGACAACTTTGAATATCGCGGCGTCACCGATTGCCTGGCCGCCACTAAGGTCTGCGGCGGTAACTCCAAGGCCTGCCGCTACGGCTGCTTCGGCTTCGGCTCCTGTGTGGCCGCCTGCAAGTTCGATGCCATCCATGTGGAAAACGGCGTGGCCGTGGTGGACAAGGAAAAATGCACCAACTGCGGCGCTTGCCGTGAGGCTTGCCCCCACCACCTGATCGTGGAGGTTCCCTACAAGCAGAAGGTGTTCGTCAATTGCTCCAATAAGGACAAGGGTCCCGCCGTCACCAAGGTTTGTGCCGATTCCTGCATTGCCTGCGGCATGTGCGAGCGCACCTGCAAGTTTGATGCCATCCATGTTGTGAACAACGTGGCCGTCATCGACTACTCCAAGTGCAAGAACTGCACCATGTGCGCCAAGGCCTGCCCCCGCAACGCCATTGAGCCCATCCCCACTCCCGAGGAGAAGGAGAAGTTCAAGGCTGCGCAGAAGGCCGCTGCTGAAAAGAAGGCCGCTGCCGCCAAGGCTGCTGCCGAGGCCGCTAAGGCTGCGGAAGCTCCCAAGGCTGAATAAATCCCGCATCAAAGCGGCCGTCCGGTTTATCCGGGCGGCTGCTTTTTTGCACCCATCATCCGAGCCGTCTCGCAGCCGCCCGCTCCACCACCTCAAGACATCGTACCCATAAGGATCAATGGGCCACATCGTCCCATCCCATCGTATCTCTTGCCCTCCGTGGGGCGGGCTAACCATAGCCCCCCCTTTCTTGTGCTGTATCCTCTTGCAAATACCTGCCAAAAGTCGTATACTATCCCCATCAACATCAGGCAGAGTAGGAAGACGCATGTTCAAGCGCCGGCGGAACGGGGAGTTGTCCGTCGGAGGAAAGGCGACCGGGTCACCTGCATTACGTTTTCCGCATCCCGCTGCCGCATAGCGCTCTGCCCGGCGGCTTTGTGCTGCCCTGCTCCTCTGTGCGGCTGATCCGGTATTACCGGACTGCCGATGATACAGAGGAGGATTTTTATGCCCATTTTTAAGACCCCATTTTCCGGCGCCTACTGGCGCACTGCAGCCCTGGAGGTAAAAAACTACCGCTCTATAGTGTTTTCGGCACTGATGATCGCCGCCTGCATCGTCCTCAGCCACTGTACCATCCGGGTGGGGGAGGGGCTGTCCATCAGCGTCACCTTCCTGGCCCGAGCCCTGTGCTCCCTGGTATGCGGCCCGGTGATGGTGATCCTGTTCGGCGCAGCGGAGGATACTCTCAGCTTTTTTCTCTCCTCCGGGGGCTATCCCTACTTTCCCGGCTATATGCTCACCACTATTTTGGGCTGCATAGTCTATGCCCTGTTTTTCTATCGGGCCCGGATCACCTGGCGCCGCATCATCCTGGCAAAGCTTCTCACCAACATCCAAAATGTTTTTCTGGGCTCTCTGTGGAGCGCCATTCTCTACAGCAAGGGATACCTGTATTATATGGCCACCAGTGCCGTGAAAAACGCCCTGTACCTGCCGCTGCAGATCCTGATGATAGGCTTTTTGTTTCAGGCACTGCTGCCGGTGCTGGGTCGGCAGGGCAAGCTGCCTAATCAGCTTTCCCAGGGCCGCATCCCCTGGTAAACCGGATTTGGAAAAGGGAGGAGAAACCCGCGGCAGTGATAAGGATAAACCAAAACATCCCGAAGTATCCTTTGTGCAGGGGATACTTCGGGATGCCTTTTCCCGGAAGGGAAATATTGGTTTGTTCACAATAGTTTAACATTGCCAGCCCTTGACAATCGCAGATGCTGGTGGTAAACTGCGTTTAGCACTCAGGGAAATGGAGTGCTAAAACGGAGAATATTATGGAATTGACAGATCGAAAAAAGCAAATACTGAAGATCGTCACGGAGGAGTACATCCGGTCCGCCGAGCCTATTGGCTCCAAGGCTATTGCCCAGCAGATGCCCGGCAAGATCAGCTCCGCCACCATCCGCAATGAACTGGCGGATCTGGTGGAGATGGGCTACTTGGAGCAGCCCCACACTTCGGCGGGACGTGTGCCGTCGGCCAAGGGCTACCGGCTGTATGTCAACGAGCTCATGGAGCACCGCACAGTGTCTGGCGAGGAAGCGGAAAAGATTACCTCCGCCCTGGGCGGGCAGATGAAACAGCTGGACCAGGTGGTGGCCCAGGCGGGGCAGATGGCCTCCAGCCTTATGGGCTACCCAGCCTACGCTGTGGCGGATCATAAACGGGCCGTGACGGTGCAGCGCTTTGAGCTCATCGCTGTCAGCGATGACAGTTTCATCGCCGTGGTGATGCTGTCAGACAGCCGGGTCAAGAGCCAGCTTATGCACCTGCAGCTGCAGGTGGAGCCGGAGCATCTGCGCCAGGTGAGCAACCTGCTCAACACCCATTTCACCGGCATCTCCGCGCCGGAGATGAATGGCTGCCTGATGAACCTCAGCGACCAGGTGAAGGGCCAGTGGTTTCTGCTGCTGAACCAGGTGGTGGAGTATGCCGGAGAGCTGCTCGCCCAGGCGCAGACCCAGCAGGTATTCACCGGCGGCGCCAGCCAGATTCTGAAATTTCCCGAGTACCGGGATGCCGACAAGGCCCACGAGCTGATGAGCTTTATCTCCGACAGTAAGGAGAATCTGCCCATGCCTACGGGCGGCGCGTCCATGCAGATTCTCATTGGACCTGAGAATGTCAGCGACGCCTTAAAAGACAGCAGTGTGGTTATTGCCAGTTATGACATCGGTGAGAATATGCGGGGCCTTGTGGGCGTGGTGGGCCCCACCCGTATGGATTATGCCACAGTGGCGGCTCGCCTCAGCTACTTTGCCGAGAGCCTCAGCCGTATGTTTGGAAAACCCCAGGAGTTACCTCCGGGAGAGGAGAGGAAAACATGAGCGAAAAGAAGAAAAAGGATATTCCCCAGGAGCAGCCGAAGCCGGAGGAAAGCACCCCGGAGACCCCTGTGGAGGAAACACCCCAGGTGCCGGAGGCGGAGGAGACCTTCACCGTCACCCGGCAGCAGATGGAGCAGTTTGAGAGCCTGGCAAAGCTCCTGAGTGACGGAAACGACAAGTATCTCCGGCTGGCCGCAGAGTACGATAACTACCGTAAGCGCACCACCAAGGAGAAGGAGAGCATTTATGCCGATGCCAAGCTGGAAACGGTGAAGCCCTTCCTGGATGTGGCAGATAACCTGGATCGGGCTGTGACACAGTTCGAGGAGGGCGACCCCCATCGCCAGGGCATGGAGCTGATCTGCAAGCAGTTTGCTGCCGTGCTGGAGAAGCTGGGCGTCACCGAGATCGAGGCCCTGGGTCAACCCTTTGACCCGGAAAAGCACAACGCCGTCATGCATATCGACGATGAAAGCCTGGCCGAGAATACAGTGGCGGAGGTGTTCCGCAAGGGTTATCAAATGGGCGACAGAGTGGTCCGCTTCGCCATGGTGAAGGTGGCCAATTAAAAAGCATATCCCGGGCCCAGGCCCGCATGAAATAGTTAACACATAAAACGTATATAGATTTAGGAGGCAATCATTATGTCTAAAGTTATCGGTATTGATTTGGGTACAACCAATTCCTGCGTAGCCGTTATGGAAGGCGGCGAGGCAGTTGTCATCGCCAACGCTGAGGGCAACCGCACCACCCCCTCTGTGGTGGCATTTTCCAAGACCGGCGAGCGTATGGTGGGCCAGGTGGCAAAGCGCCAGGCTATCACTAACCCCGACCGCACCATCTCCTCCATCAAGCGTGAGATGGGCTCCGACCACAAGGTGAACATCGATGGCAAGGCCTATACCCCCCAGGAGATCAGCGCCATGATCCTGCAGAAGCTGAAGAGCGACGCCGAGGCCTATCTGGGCCAGCCCGTCACCGAGGCGGTCATCACCGTTCCCGCTTACTTTACCGATGCCCAGCGCCAGGCCACCAAGGATGCTGGCAAGATCGCGGGCCTGGAGGTCAAGCGTATCATTAACGAACCCACCGCTGCAGCCCTGGCCTACGGCGTGGATAAGGAGCAGGCCCAGAAGATCATGGTCTACGATCTGGGCGGCGGCACCTTCGATGTCTCCATTTTGGAGATTGACGACGGCGTTATCGAGGTCCTGGCCACCGCCGGTAATAACCGCCTGGGCGGCGATGACTTCGACCAGTGCATCATGAAGTACCTGGTGAGCGAGTTCAAGCGCACCGATGGCATTGACCTCTCCGGCGATAAGGTGGCCATGCAGCGTCTGAAGGAGGCTGCCGAGAAGGCCAAAATCGAGCTGTCCGGTGTTACCAGCAGCAATATTAACCTGCCCTATATCACCGCCGACGCCACCGGCCCCAAGCACCTGGATGTCACCCTGACCCGGGCTAAGTTCAATGAGCTCACCGGCCACCTGGTGGATGCCACCATGGGTCCTGTGCGTCAGGCTATGAGCGACGCAGGCCTGAAGCCCTCTGATTTGGCTAAGGTCCTGATGGTGGGCGGCTCCAGCCGTATCCCCGCCGTGGTGGAGGCTGTGAAAAACTTTACCGGCAGTGAGCCCTTCAAGGGCATCAATCCTGATGAGTGCGTGGCCATGGGCGCCGCTCTTCAGGCGGGCGTTCTCACCGGCGATGTCAAGGGCCTGCTGCTGCTGGATGTCACCCCCCTGTCCCTGGGTATTGAAACCATGGGCGGTGTATGCACCCGTTTGATTGAGCGCAACACCACTATCCCCGTAAAGAAGAGTCAGATCTTCTCCACCGCCGCCGATAACCAGACCTCCGTGGAGGTGAACGTCCTCCAGGGTGAGCGTGAGATGGCAGCCGCCAACAAGAGCCTGGGCCGCTTCCACCTGGATGGCATCGCCCCGGCCCGCCGCGGTGTGCCGCAGATCGAGGTCACCTTCGATATCGACGCCAACGGCATCGTGAATGTCTCCGCTAAGGACCTGGGCACCGGCAACGCCCAGCACATCACCATCACCTCCTCCTCCAATATGAGCAAGGAGGATATTGAGAAGGCCGTGAAGGAAGCCGAGCAGTATGCCGCTGAGGATGCCAAGATCAAGGAGAAGGTCGAGGTCCGCAATCAGGCCGACCAGATGGTCTATCAGGCGGAAAAGACCCTCAGCGAAGTGGGCGACAAGGTCCCCGAGAGCGAGAAGGCTCCCATCCAGGCCGGCATCGACAAGCTGAAGGAGACCCTCAAGGGCGAGGATACGGATGCCATCAAGGCTGCCACCGAGGAGCTGACCCAGCTGTTTTACAAGATGAGCGAGAAGCTGTATCAGCAGGCGCCCCAGGGCGATGCTGCTGCCCAGCAGCCCGGTGCCGATGCCGGCGCCCAGGGCGGCCAGTACTACGACGCCGACTACAAGGTAGTCGATGACGACGACCAGAACAATAAGTAATGTTCCGTTTAACCGCAGAGGGGCAGGATTCCTGCCCCTCCTTGCGGCGTTAGGAAAGAGGAGGAATCCCCAGAAGGGAGAAACCGTTTATGGCTGAAAAAAGAGATTATTACGAGGTGCTGGGCATCCAAAAGGGCGCCTCGGAGGATGAAATCAAAAAAGCATATAAAAAGCTGGCCCGGAAATACCACCCGGACATGAACCCCGGCGATAAAGAAGCCGAGGAGAAGTTCAAGGAGGTCAACGAGGCCAATGAGGTCCTGTCCGATCCCGAGAAAAAAGCCCGGTACGATCAGTTCGGCTTCGCCGGGGTGGATCCTAACTACGGCGCGGGAGCCGGGGGCGGCGCTTACGGCGGCGGCTTCGACTTTGGCGACCTGGGCGACATCTTCGGCAGCTTTTTCGGCGGTGGATTCGGCGGCGGTCAGCGCCGCAACCCCAACGCCCCCCAGCGGGGGGAAAGCATCCGGGCCAGCGTCTCCGTCAGCTTTACGGAGGCGGCCTTCGGCTGCGAGAAATCCGTCACCTTAGAGCGCAGTGAGCAGTGCCCTACCTGTAAGGGAAATGGCTGTGCGCCCGGCACCACACCCGAAATCTGCCCTGATTGCCACGGCACCGGCACCGTGCAGACTCGCCGGCAGACCCCCATGGGCGTTTTCGCCTCCAATGGTCCCTGCCGCAAGTGCGGCGGCACCGGCCGGCTCATTCACCAGCCCTGCCCCGATTGCCGCGGCACCGGCGCAGTGCGCAAACGCAAGACCATAAAGGTCAATATCCCCGCCGGCATCGACCACGGCCAGACCATCTCCCTGCGCGGCCAGGGCAACGCCGGCAGAAACGGCGGGCCTGCCGGCGACCTGCTCATCACCGTTATGGTGCAGCCCCACGAGCTATTCCGCCGGGACGGCGTGGATGTATTTTGTGAGGCTCCCATTACCTTCGCCCAGGCGGTGTTGGGGGCAGAGCTGGAGATTCCCACCATCGACGGCAAGGTGAAGTATTCCATCCCCGAGGGCACTCAAACCGGCACGGTCTTCCGCCTCAAGGGCAAGGGTATCCCTGTGCTCAACGGCCGGGGCCGGGGCGACCAATATGTCACCGTGACCATCGAGACGCCCCGGAACCTGAACAAAGAGCAGAAGGAGGCCCTGCGCAGGTTCAGCGAGACCTTGGGCGAGAGCAACTATGAAAAGCGCAAGAGCTTTTTCAAGAAAAAGTGAGGCCCATCCATGTATATAGCCGATTACCACATACACAGCACCTGTTCCCCCGACGGCAAGATGACCATGTCCCAGGCGGCGGAGGCTGCCCTCCGGGCGGGGCTGGATGAGATATGCATCACCGACCATGTGGACACCATCTTTTGGGGCAACAACGCGCCCAGAGATAGCTTCGATTGGGCGTCGCTCCGGGCCCAGTACAGGGAAGCTCTGGAAAAATATGGCGATAAACTGTCCATCAAGCTGGGCGCTGAACTAGGAGAAGCATATCTTGGCTATGACCGGGCAGAAATTTTGCTGAATGGTGCAGAAAAGCTAGACTTTTGCATCGGTTCGGTGCATACTTGTAGTGAAAAGTATGATTGCTTGGATCTGTACTTCCTGGAAGAGGGACAGAGTCCGGATTACTACCGCGCTGTGATTGAGGATTATTTGGATTGTGTACTGGCCATTTCCCGGTGGGGCCGCTTTAACGTCCTGGGCCACTTGACCCTGCCCCTGCGGTACATGAAGGAGCACCTGGGCCTGGACTGGAGCTTTGCTCCCTGGATGGATCGGGTGGAGGAGATTTTCTCCGTCATCATCCCCCAGGGCATCGGCATTGAGTGCAATACCAACCGGGGCAACCGGCCCCTGCCGGATGCGGACATTCTCCGCCTATACCGGCAGATGGGCGGCGAGGTCATCACCCTGGGCTCCGACGCTCACGAGACAAAGGATGTGGGCTGCGTGATCCGGGAGCGCCAGCAGCTGCTCCGGGATTGCGGATTCAAGTATTTCACCACTTTTACCGGCGGCAAGCCGGAATTCAGAAAACTATAAAAAACACAGGAGAGAACACCATGAAAATTGCCATTGGCTGCGACCACGGTGGATACCTGCTCAAGCAGGACATCCTCATCTGGCTGGAGGAGAACGACATTGATTTTGAGGACGTGGGCTGCTACAGCACAGACAGCGTAGATTATCCCATTTACGCAGAAAGGGTGGCCCGCCTGGTGGCCGGCGGCGAATGTGATCGGGGCATCGTTATATGCACCACGGGCATTGGCGTGTCCATGGCCGCCAACAAGGTGGGGGGCATACGCTGCGCCCTGTGTACCGACAGCCTCCAGGCAGAGATGACCCGCCGCCATAACAACGCCAACGTCATTGCCCTGGGTGCCGGCGTTACGGGTCCCAATTTGGCCAAACGTATGGTGGAGATTTTCCTGAACACTGAGTTTGAGGGCGGCAGGCATGCCCGCCGCGTGGGCCTGGTGGATGCCATCAAGCCGTAAATAAAAATAGGGGAGGTGCCGCATGGCTACCAAGGGGTATAACAGCTATCATGGCCGGACGCCGTTGTGGAAAAAGATTCTGATCGTGGTCCTTGTGCTGCTGCTTTTGGGCGGCGGTGCGTTCCTCTACTGCCAGAATCACCTGGTGTACGATGAGAACGGGCACGTGCACCTGGAGCTGCCATTTCTCAGCAAGAAGGAGCCTCAGACCCAGCCCTCCGGCGGGGAACAGGATCCCAATGACATCGACTTTACCCGGGAGGAGCCGCAGGGCCCGGTTATTGAGACCATTGCGGCCAAGGAGCTGGCTGCAAATGCTCTGGAGTCGGATCCTTCTGCCACCCTGCCTGCGGAGCAAAAGACCGTTGTGTTGGATGTAAAGCTGGCAGACGGCACCTATACTTATAAGCCCTCGTTCCAGGCGGCAGGCACCGTTGGCTCTGCCGTGAGCACGGAGAACCTGAAGAAGCTCACCGCCGCAGACAAATATGTCATCGCTCGTGTCAGCGCCTTGGGGGATACAGCTTATGCCAAAGCCCATGTGGAGGATGCGGGTCTGCTGCGCACCTGGGACCGGTGGCTTTGGTATGACTACAGCAGCGAGTGTTGGCTGGATCTGACCAAACCCCTGACCCAAAGCTATCTCAAGCAGGTGTGCAAGGATTTGACGGACCTGGGCGTGGATGAGATATTGCTGGAAAACTTCGGCTGGCCTGCGGTGGGCAATATGCCTGCCATGGTGGTACCGGAGGGGACGGATAAGCCTGCGGTCATCACCGAATTTCTAAAGGCCCTTCGGGAGGAGCTGCCCAAGACCACAGCCCTGTCCGTGCTGCTTTCTCGCAATGCGCCGGAAAACAGCGGCTTGACGGGTGACGTGCTGGCCCAGTTCGACCGCATCTATGCCGACCCGGAGGAGGTTGACCTGACCGCATTAACGGCCACCCTTCCCGCTGACTTCAAGCGTGAGAGCCAGCTGGTGCAGTGGGTCACCACAGCCCCTGCCTCCGGCAGCTATGTTCTTGCTCACGGCTAAGCAAAAAAAATAAGAAGAATATGAGATGGTAAACGGAGCCGCATTCCCAAAGAATGCGGCTCCGTTTCACACCCGGATAGGCTGCGCTTTTTGTCATCTGCAGGGCGGGCGCCCTCACCCCTCCGCCGGTTCTGTGCCGATTTTTTACACTATGGCATTGCAAGGCCGATTGGCCGGCGGACTATGACAATCCAACCCTAACCCCATTTCTTTCCCCTTTTCATCCGCTCCAAAATATGATAAAATAAAACCCGCAAAAACTCGGAGGGGAGGGGACAGGCCCGTGCGAAGCCGCATCTATATCGAGATTACCAATCGCTGCAACCTCTCCTGCGATTTCTGCCCCGGTACCCGCCGCCCGCCGCGCACCATGACCCCGGCAGAGTTCCGCACCCTGACGCAAAAGCTCCGGGGCGAGACCGGCTATCTCTACTTCCATGTGCTGGGTGAGCCGTTACTGCATCCGCAGCTGCCGGAGCTGCTGGCCATAGCCGGGGAGCTGGCCTTTCGGGTGTGCCTGGTGACCAACGGCACCCTGCTCACCCGGCAGAGGAATTCACTGCTGAAGGCAGATGCGCTGCACAAGATCAGTGTCTCCCTCCACAGCTACGAGGGGAACGGCGGCGTGGGAAATTTGGAGGAATATCTGCAGCAGGTTTGGGACACCTGCCTGCCCCTGTCGCAAAGGGGCGTCCTGTGTGCCCTGCGGCTGTGGAATGATGGCACCGCTCAGCGCTGCAACAGCCGGGTGCAGGCATTCTTGTCCGAGAAGATCGACCGGGATGTGGAAGACCTTCCCCGGGATGTCCGGGGCAACCGGACTCTGGGGCCCAACTTGTTTTTGGAGCAGGCAGCGCGGTTCGATTGGCCGGACCTTGCCGCCCCGGAGAGCGGAACCAATTTTTGCCACGGCCTGACACGCCAGCTGGCGGTGCTGTGTGATGGCACCGTGACCCCCTGCTGCTTGGACGGCGAGGGCACCATCGCCCTGGGGAACCTGTTTACCCAATCCCTTCCGGAAATTCTGCAGAGCCCCCGGGCCACCGCTATGGCGGCGGGCTTTGCTGCCCGAAAACCATCGGAGGAGCTATGCCGCCGGTGTGGCTACGCCCGGCGATTTATGAAATAAATGGAGCAATATACGGAAAAACTGAAAGAGATGGCCCGTCCTCTGCTGGCCTGGTACGATGAAAACCGCCGGATCCTCCCCTGGCGGGAGGAGGTCTCGCCCTACCGCACCTGGGTGTCGGAGATCATGCTCCAGCAGACCCGGGTGGCGGCGGTGCTGCCCTACTTCCACCGGTTCATGGAGCGCTGCCCTACGGTGGAGGCCCTGGCCGCAGCTGATGAGCAGGAGCTGCTGAAGCTTTGGGAGGGCCTGGGCTACTACAGCCGTGCCCGAAACCTGCAAAAGGCCGCCCGGATTATCACCGGAGAGTACGGCGGGCAGCTCCCGGCGGATCAAAAGGCTCTTATGGCCCTGCCCGGCATTGGCGACTACACCGCCGGGGCCATCCTGTCCATTGCCTTTGGTGTGCCCATACCGGCGGTGGACGGCAACGTCCTGCGCATTCTGAGCCGGTTCACCGGCTCCGATTTGGATATACTGGACGCGAAGAACAGGAAAATCTTCCGCACCTGGGCGGCGGCGGCCCTCCCGGCGGAACGGCCCGGTGCGTTTAACCAGGCCCTCATGGACCTGGGCTCGGCCGTATGCCTGCCGGGCCCCTCGCCCCGGTGCGGAGATTGCCCCCTGGCTCATTTGTGCGCCGCCCAGCAGGAAGGGAAACAGGCCATGCTGCCTGTCCGCACTCCTAAGAGGGAAAAACGCCGGGAGGAGATGACCGTGTTCCTCCTGCGCCGCACGGACGGCGCCGTGGCCTTATGCCGTCGTCCTCAAAGGGGTCTGCTGGCGGGCCTGTGGGAGTATCCCAACATCCCCGGCCTGCTGACGGAGGTATCGGCCGCCCGCCAGCTGGCCGCCTGGGGATTAGCAGTGCAGCGGTGGGAGAAATCCTGGCGGGCCAAGCATGTGTTCACCCATGTGCGCTGGGATATGCAGGGCTATGCCGTAACGGTGACCGGAGACGGCGAGCTGGAGTGGTATACCGCGGAGCAGCGCCGGCAGATGGCCATTCCCTCCGCTTTTGAGAGAGCTACCCGCGTTTTGGAAGAATTGGAAGGAGAATAAAAAATGGCACAGCTTTACTTCAAATATGGGGCCATGGGCTCCAGCAAATCAGCAAATGCCCTCATGGCCCGGTTCAATTACGAGGAGCGCGGGCAGGAGACGCTTTTGGTCAAGCCCCAGCTGGACACCCGGGACGGGGACCACATGGTCCGCTCCCGCATCGGGCTGGAGCACCCGTGCATCTATTTCCACGAGATGCAGCAGATGCCGGATGAGGAGCTGCAGAAATATGCCTGCATCATTGTGGATGAGGCCCAGTTTCTCACCAAGGAGGAGGTTTACTACCTGGTCCATTTGGTGGACGATTGCGGCATCCCCGTTATCTGCTACGGCCTGAAGGCCGACTTCAAGGGGGAGCTTTTCCCCGGCAGCTACCAGCTCCTGGTTCTGGCGGATAAGCTGGAGGAGGTAAAAACCATCTGCTGGTGCGGCAAAAAAGCAGCCTTCAACGCCCGGTTTGACGAGCACGGCCATGTGGTCAAGGAGGGCGAGCAGGTGGTGCTGGGAGCCAATGATAAATACATCGGCCTCTGCCGCCGCCACTGGGTGGCCGGGGATCTGGGGCCTGACTTCAAGCCCTTAAAGGGATGATCTGCAGTATTTGCCCCCGCCGCTGCGGGGCTGAACGAACAGAAACGGAGGGACACGGCTCCTGCCGCATGCCCGCTGCCCCGGTAGTGGCCCGGGCGGCTCTGCACCCCTGGGAGGAGCCGGTGCTCTGCGGCAACCGCGGCGCCGGAACGGTGTTCTTTTCCGGCTGTAATCTGGGCTGCGTTTACTGTCAGAATCATGCTATTTCCCGGGGAAATTTCGGCAGGCCCGTGACGTCGGCGCGCCTGCGGGAGATTTTTCTGGATCTCATAGCCCAGGGCGCCGCTACCATCGACCTGGTGACGCCCACTCACTTTGTGCCGCTTATTTTACCTGCCCTGGACCCGCCCCTCCCGGTGCCCGTGGTATATAACTGCGGCGGCTACGAGAGTGTGGAGACCCTGCGCCTTTTAGAAGGCAAGGTCCAGGTGTACCTGCCGGATCTGAAATATGCCGATGCTGAATTGGCCCGGAGACTCTCCGCCGCGCCGGATTATTTTTCCGTAGCCACTGCCGCCATCCGGGAGATGCTCCGCCAAACCGGCCCCTGCGTGGTGGAGGATGGCCTCCTCAAGCGCGGCGTCCTCATCCGCCACCTGGTGCTGCCGGGACAGATAGAGAACACCCGCCGCTGTCTGGATTGGATCGCCGGAGCATTTCGCCCCGGGGAGGTGCTGGTGTCTCTTATGAGCCAGTATACACCCCAGCCTGGAGCGGAGGGCGCCTTGGCCCGACATGTGACCGCGGCGGAATACCGCGCTGCTGTGCAGTATATGGAAAACTGCGGCATCACCGGCGGCTTTACGCAAGAGCGCACATCGGCCCGGGAGGAGTACACCCCGGACTTTGATCTGTCCGGGGTGTAAGAGAGCAGGATTGTATGAGTTGTTTGGTATATTTAGAACTATAAAACGGCCTGTTTTTGCTAAAACGGGCTGTTTTTTCGCATAAATTAAATGTACTTGGTATAATTTCCTGTTGCAATCCAAAAGAGAATATGGTAGGGTATAGACAGAGGATACCGCTGCCGCATCAGGCGGCAGAAAAACGGCTTTATTTATTTTGAGGAGGTACCTGTATGAGCTATCCTAAGACCGGCCAGGAGGTCTATGTCAGCCTGAATCTGTCCAACACCATGCTCACCGGCATTGGCAAGGGCACCATCACCCGGGAGGAAGTCTCGGTAGATTATCTTAAGAAGCTGTTCGCCAAGTACGGCGTTATTGTCTCGGCCAAGCCCGAGCAGCACCGCCTGCTGCAGATCGTGAACGAGACCTTTGACCTGGGATTGGAGATGCCGCAGGAACTGAAGCTGTTCCAGCTGTCTGAGCAGCACCGCCGCCTGGTGGTCATTAATGTTCAGGGCCTGCGCCGTAAGGGCGGCTCTCTCCTGCCGGAGTATACCGACGAGGAGTTTAACGAGGCGACCTTCACCTTCGTGAAGTACTATGTCCAGTCCCGCCACTATGACGAGCTGGTGGAGGAGAATCAGAAGCTCAAGTACGACCTGGATCAGGAGCTGGAGTGGCGCCACCGCACCGACAGCTAAAAAACGCATACATAGAATTCAGCCCCTGGCCCACTCTGCAGCAGAGCGGGCCAGGGGCCTTTTCATTTCATTGAGGTCTCTTTTCGCTTATACCATCCGGTAGTCGCCCCGGGCGGCGGCCTGGAGCCGGCGATTTTTCTCCCGGGCCAGCTCATCCTGGAGCAGCCCGATGATGCGGTTGCTCACCAAAAAGCCCTTGGGCGTCAGGTGCCAGCCCTGCTCATCCTCCACTGCCAGACCCTGCCCGGCGCATTGGCGCAGCAGATCGGCCAGGGGCTCAAACCGCTGCCGGAAGCGATACTCGAATTCCTTCGGATCAATGCCGCGGACGGTGCGCAGGCGCAGCATCAGGTATTCCCGCTCCCGCTCGTCTGCGTCCAGAGTCTCTGATTCCTGCAGCACCAGCTCGCCCCGAAGATAGCCCTCCAGGTCCCGGGCGTAGCCGTAGCGCACGTTGCCAAAATCGGAATAGGCCCCGGGCCCGAATCCGGCGTACTCCTGCAGGAGCCAGTATTTCATGTTGTGCCGAGAGACAAAGCCGGGCCGCGCAAAGTTGGAGATTTCGTATTGTTCATAGCCGCACTGCTTTAAAAATTCCACCGCGTAGAGGTACATGTCCGCCTGTTGTTCCTCATCAGGGAGGGTCAGCTCTGCTCGACGCTCGTAGAGAGGTGTGCCCTCCTCCAGCTTCAGTCCATAGCAGGACAGGTGCTCCGGCAGCAGCCCCACCGCATCGGACAGGGTTTTCTCCCACTGCTCCATGGTCTGCCCCGGCAGCCCGTAAATGAGGTCCAGGCTGATATTTTTGAAGCCTGCCTTCCGGGCGGCCGACACGGCGTCCTGGGCCTGCTGCCAGGTGTGGATGCGGCCGATGGCCCGCAGCGTCTCGTCGTCCGTGGCCTGCACTCCCAGGGAGATGCGGTTAAAGCCTGCCCGGCGCAGGCGCTTCAGAGCCTTTTTGTCCCCGGCGGAGTCGGGATTGGCCTCCAAGGTAATCTCTGCGTGCTTATCCACCTTATAGAGCTTTTTGATGCACCCCAGCAGGTGGCACAGGCGGTCTGCTCCCAAATAGCTGGGGGTACCGCCGCCAAAGTAGATGGTGTCCACCAAATGGCAGGCTGCCTGGGGCGCCACCTCAATCAGATGCCGCTCCAGGGCGCGGCAATAGTCGTCCATAAATTTTTCGCTGCCTGATAGGGAGTAAAAGTCGCAGTAGGCACATTTGGAGCGGCAGAAGGGGACATGAATATACAGGCCCAAGGGTAGATTTTTCACTGGCGCTGGTTTCTTCACAGCTCACACCTCCTGCTTTGGCGGCAGCATGGTCACAGCCCCGCTGGGGCAGTTTACCTTGCAGGACCGACAGCCGATGCAATCCTCGCTGCGCACCTTATAGATGCCGTCGGGCTGCTGATCGATGCAGTGCATAAGGCACCACATGGCACATATGCCGCAGCCGGTGCAGCTGACCGGGTCAATCAGGGCCAGTGCGTGGGGTTTGGGTCCAAAGGGATGGATCATCACAGCCATAGCTCAACCACCTTTTCGCTCAAAAGGACACTATAGTCCGAAATATCTTCCCTGAGTATACCCTTTTTTGAACTGCTTGGCAAGAAAAACGCAGAAATTATCTGATTGTAATCCCTTTCATTCACCTCAAAAGCCAGGCTGCCATGTCCTGCAAGGTCTCCTCCATGGGGCGTGGCTCATAGGCAAAGCATGCCGATGCGGCGGCATGGCTGAACTGCCCGTTGGAGCCAAGGACAGAGACCGAATAGGGGGTGAAGAACAGCGGCTTTCCCGCCCGCAGGCTCCGGCGCTCATAGCCGGGAGCGGCCAGCCTTGCAAGGCCCAGGGGCAGGCAAATGGGGCGATAGCGGCGATTAGCGGCAGCCCCCACCATCTGCAGCATCCTGCCAATAGTGGCGTAGTGGCCGGAGAGGATGTAGCCCTTCCCGGGCAATCCCTTTTCGCAGCAGGCCAGAAGGCCTTGAGCCACATCCCGCACATCCACGAAATCATATCCGCCGCGAACGGCAAAGGGCAGCCTTCCGGCAAGAAAGGATTTGGCCATAGAGGTGAAGCTCCCTCCCTGCACATCGCCCGGGCCGATGATGCCTGAGGGGAATATGATGCTGGCATTCAGCCCCTGGGCCGCTGCGTCCAAGACCAGATCGGTGGCAGTGGCCTTACTCTTGGCGTAATCGCCGTCCACAAGCCCCGGGGAGAATTTGCAATCCTCCGTAATGAGGCAGCCCTTGGGCTTTTCCGGTATGGCGTGAACGGAGCTGACATAGATCATTTTTCCTACACTGTGGGCTATACATTGCCGGAGGATCCGCCATGTCCCGCCCACATTGACCTGGTAGAGCTTGGGGCCGGGCCTGGATGCAACGGAGACGATGCCTGCACAGTGGATCACGCAGGTGCGGCTATCAGCATCTGCGAAAAAGCTTGCCAATGCGTCCTTGTCGCACACATCCCCGGCGATGCTGCGGACCTTCTTCGGGAGCAGATGGGCATAGGGGTCATCAGGCAGCACCAGGGCGCGCACCTGTGCGTCCCGGCGGGCCAGCTCCTCCGCAACGGCTCTGCCCAGGAAACCGGTGGCACCCGTAACAAGATATTTATCATACATGAAAAAACCCCCTTTCAAAAAACAGAAAAACAAGTGTTGCTTATCTTTCACAAGTACAGTATACTGAAAGAAAAGGCTGGAAACAATCAGCACTTGCCCCGTGGCTGTAAGAAAAGCAACAGTGATCGGCGGAGTGTTGCCGTACTTTGTGAACTTTTTTGGGAGGGCTCAGAATGGCAAAGCTGGATGCCAGAAAACGCTATACGCAAATGATGCTCAAGCAATCTTTTTTGAAGCTGCTGCAGCAGAAGCCAGTCAACCGGATCACAGTGAAGGAGGTTTGCGCACTGGCACAGCTCAACCGCGCCACCTTCTATGCCCATTACAGCGATTGCTTTGCGCTGAAGGAGAGCATCGAAAATGAGCTGATCGGTGCGTTTGAAAAGTCTCTGCGCTACGTCAACTCCTTTGATGTAACGGCCCTGATCGAGGCTATTTATGACATGGTCGATCAGAATCAGGAGGCCTGCCGGGTCTTGATTTTAGACGATCCCGGCGCGGCGGTACTTATGCGCATGATCGCCCTGGCCAAAGAGGACAGCATTGCCTACTGGCGTAAGGAGCTGCCCGAGGCCAGCGAGACAGAGCTTGCAATGATGTATACCCATCTGTCAAACGGGCTGATGCATGTGGTCGTGGAGGGCTATGACAAGTACAGTAAGGAGGAAACGATCCGCTTTGTCAGCCGGGTAGTAAAGGCCAGCCTTTCGTTGCTGCGTCAGCCGGCAAAGCCCTTTTCCTGACAGCTTAAAAAACTGAGTCAGCGGGACGAAAAACCTTTTCGTCCCACTGACTCACAACAATATTATTATATATTTTATTTGCATAATAGTCAATAGTACCAGCAAAAACCACCATATTTTCGTAGAAGTGCATAAATTTTCCGCGAGAATTCCGTATAGAATCCCTCTTGTTTTCCACTGCAATATTTGCTATCCTTTAAGTACAGAAAGGGTGAGTCCAATGACCTAAGAAGTACCCCCAACCGCTGGAGTATGGGGAAGATGGCACCGGCAAAAAGACTGTAGTCGCCTAATGAAAGCCGTCATAAACGGCAGGATCATCGCACGGCGGTGTTTACATATAGGTAGGGCGTAAGAGTGACAGACAAAAGACGGGTGCCATGAATCCGGAGAAAGCGAGGTATAAAAATGATGTTAGATATCAAGAATGAAGGGTAGCCCTTGACTGCAGCGAGATCCAAGCAGTCAAGGGCTACCTTCTTTATGGGAGGAGCCTTGGCATTTGCGGCGGGAACGCCGCTTATTTTTTTGCGCTTCAAGACCTGTCCACCATAAGCCCATCCGCAATAAGCGTGGGGCTGAAGTGCTTTTGCGGGAATAAGCCTGCGCCTGTTGGGCCAAAATGGTAGTAGTGCTTCGGAAAGGATGTGTACCCATGGAAACAACGCCCCAAAAGTATCAGGCTTATGTGCGGCAAAAGCAAAAAAAGTCACCGCTGGCTAAGGATATGGCCCTGGCCTTTCTCGTTGGCGGACTCATCTGTGTGCTGGGCCAGCTTATTTTGGATGCCTATACCGCCGCGGGCCTGCACCAGGAGGATGCGGCAACCGCCACCTCCGCTACACTGGTGTTTCTCTCCGCCCTGTTTACGGGCCTGAACCTCTACCACCGCCTTGCTCGCTACGGCGGTGCCGGTACCCTGGTGCCCATCACCGGCTTCGCCAATGCTGTGGTCTCCCCGGCCATTGACTTCAAGACAGAGGGCTTTGTCACCGGTATGGCAGCGAAAATGTTTCTGGTGGCGGGGCCGGTGATTGTATTCGGCACAGTGGCCAGCACCCTGTACGGGCTGATTATATGGCTGACGGGGTGAGAAGCCGTGGATAGCTCTGCTTCTTGGGCCGATTTAACCGAAAATGAGGGCATAAACTGGCATTTTTCACAAAAAACAGGCAAAAAATTGTATTTGTCATCCCTTGAAAAATATTATATAATTCCCTTATTGAGTGACTATGTGCGCATCTGCACATTTTCCAAAAACGAAGGGAGAAAACTGAACTATGACTGCCAATGAAATTCGCAATATTTGCCTGTTGGGCCACGGCGGATCCGGCAAGACCACCCTGGCTGAGCAGATGCTCTTTATGACCAAGGGGACTGACCGTTTCGGCAAGACCGTAGACGGCAATACTACCTGCGACTACGACGCCGAGGAGATCAAGCGCCAGATTTCCATTTCCCTGGCCTTTGCTCCCGTGAAGTATAATAATGTCAAGATCAATGTTATGGATGCCCCCGGCAACTTCGACTTCTCCGGCGAAGCCCTGTCCGCCATCCGCGCCGCGGAGTGCGCCGTCATCGTGGGCAATGCCAAGGACGGCCTCAGCGTGGGCATGGAGCGCACCTGGAAGATGCTGGGCAAGAAGCCCCGGATGATGTTTATTAACCGCGTGGAGGAGGCCAACGCAGACTATGCCGCCTGCGTGGATGCCATCAAGGCTAAGTTCGGCACCGCCATCGCACCCATCGTGGCCACCAAGGCCGACGCCAACAAGGCCGTCACCGTCATTGTGGATCTGCTGCACAACAAGGCTTACGATGCCAAGGGCGAGTGCGCCATCCCCGGCGACATGGCCGACGAGGTGGAGGCCCTGCGTGCCGAGCTGATGGAGGCTGCCGCCGGCGCCGATGAGGAGCTGATGGAGAAGTTCTTCGAGAGCATGGAGCTGTCCGCTGCCGACATGGCCAAGGGCCTGAAGATCGGCGTCCGGGACGGCAGTGTCTGCCCGGTGCTCTGCGGCTCCGCCGTCACCGGTATGGGCGTGGATATGCTGATGAAGACTATTGTGGAGCTGGTGCCCGTGGCCACCGATATGCCCGCTGAGAAGGCTCAGGATGAGAGCGGCAATGAGGTGGAGGTGGCTTTCGATCCCAATGGCCCCACCGCTGCCATCGTGTTTAAGACCATTTCCGACCAGTACGGCAAGTTCTCCATGATCAAGGTCGTCCGCGGCAAGGTCACCGGCGATATGTCCCTGTATAACCCCGCCACCGGCAACACCGAGAAGCTGGGCCGCCTGTACAGCATGAAGGGCAAGAAGGGCGAGGAAATTAAGGAGATCTGCTGCGGCGACATCGGCGCCATCGGCAAGATGGACCGGGTCAAGACCGGCAACACCCTGTGCGATGCCAAGAATGTGGTGATCCTGGAGGGGATCAAGTATCCCACACCCTGCTATGAGCGGGCCATTGCCCCCAAGGTCAAGCAGGAGGTGGAGAAGATGGGCACCGGCCTCAACAAGCTCAACGAGGAGGATCCCACCTTCCATGTGTCCAACAACGCCGAGACCCACCAGACCGTTATCTCCGGCACCGGCGATATTCAGATCGATGTACTGTGCGCCAAGCTCAAAAGCCGCTTCGGCGTGGAGACGGAGCTTTCGGCCCCCCGTGTAGCTTACCGGGAGAAGATCCGCTCCAAGGTGGAAAAGCGCGGCCGCTATAAGAAGCAGACCGGCGGCAGCGGCCAGTTCGGCGATGTGGTCATCACCTTTGAGCCCCAGAATGAGCAGGAGGATATGATCTTCGAGGAGGCCGTGTTCGGCGGCTCCGTTCCCAAGAACTATTTCCCCGCCGTTGAAAAGGGCCTGCGCAAGTGCTGCCTTACCGGCGTCCTGGCAGGCTATCCCGTGGTGTTCCTGAAGGCCACCCTGACCGACGGCTCCTATCACCCTGTGGACTCCTCCGATATTGCCTTCCAGCTGGCAGCGGGCCTTGCCTTCAAGGAGGCTCTGCCCGAGGCCAAGCCCGTGCTGATGGAGCCCATCGGCGAGCTGAAGGTCACTGTGCCCGATAGCTTTGTGGGCGATGTCATGGGCGATCTGAACAAGCGCCGGGGCCGCGTCATGGGCATGAACCCCACCGGCGACGGCGAGACTGTGCTGGAGGCCGAGGTGCCCATGGCTGAGATGATGTCCTACGCCATCGACCTGCGCTCCATGACCCAGTCCAGAGGCACCTTTGTGTTCTCCTTCGTGCGCTACGAGGATTGCCCCGCCGCCGCCCAGGAGAAGGCCATTGCCGAGGCCAAGGCCATGGCAGAGGCAGAGTAAGAGAATCTGACGGATTAAGTGTATACTGTCCCGGCCCGCTGAAGAAATCGGCGGGCCGGGCGTTTTTATAATATATGGTAGGGCGGGCTGCCCCAGCCCGCGGCCCGATAACCACCACGCCGCCCTTCGCAAGGGTATCATGGCCTGCGTAGGGGAAGGGCTCTCTTGCCCACCGTCGTGCCCGCCAATCGGGGCACTTCCTCGAAACCGGATTGCTTCATCTGCCGCTGGCGGCGCTTCGCCGATTTCCCCTCCTGCGGGCAATCCGCATCCCTGTCCCCAAGGCCCCCTTGCCTAAAGGGCGCCTTTTTAAGAAGCGGCGGGATTTTTTCTCAAATTCACAAAAAATTTTCATTAAAGTTGCAAATGCAACTTTTGCGAGTTGGATTCTTGTGGTATACTACAAGCACAGCAAGAAAAAAACGGGCTGCGGCCCAAATCATAATAAGGAGGAACTTTACAATGAAGAAATGGGTATGTTCTGTTTGCGGTTATGTTCACGAGGGTGACACCCCTCCCGCCGAGTGCCCCGTGTGCCATGTGGGCGCCGATAAGTTCATCGAGCAGAAGGAGGAGAAGTCCTGGGCTGCCGAGCATGTGGTAGGCGTAGGCAAGTCCTTCGGCAACGATGTCCCCGAGGAAGTGCGCAAGGAGATCATCGACGGTCTGCGCGCCAACTTCGAGGGCGAGTGCAGCGAGGTGGGCATGTACCTGGCTATGGCCCGTGTGGCTCACCGCGAGGGCTATCCCGAGATCGGCCTGTATTGGGAGAAGGCCGGCTTGGAGGAGGCCGAGCACGCCGCCAAGTTTGCCGAGCTCCTGGGCGAAGTCATCACCGACTCCACCGAGAAGAACCTGCAGATGCGCGTAGACGCTGAGAACGGCGCCACCCTGGGCAAGTTCGAGCTGGCCAAGCTGGCTAAGAAGTACAACCTGGACGCCATCCACGACACCGTCCATGAGATGGCTCGTGACGAAGCCCGGCATGGCAAGGCCTTCGAGGGCCTGCTGAAGCGCTACTTCGGCAAGTAAATCGAAGATTTAAGGGAGAGGAATGATCCTCTCCCTTATTTTTACTGGACGAAAGGTTAATTCTCGCGCTGTGTCCTGTTCTTTTTCCGGGAAAAGCAATACAATGGCAATGAAAGGAGGCGGCTGCATGGATCAAATCAAAATCGGAAAATTCATTGCCGAACTGCGGAAAGAGAAAAAATTGACACAGGAAGAGCTGGCGGTGTTGCTGGGCGTCAGCAACAAATCGGTGTCCCGCTGGGAAAATGGGAAAAACCTGCCGGATGCTGCACTGTATCAGCCGCTGTGCCATGCACTGGGCATCAGCTTGACAGAACTGCTGAGCGGGGAACGCATTGCGGCGGAGAATATGACGGGACGAGCCGAGGAGAGCTTGCTCTCCACGCTGGAATTTGCAAAGCAGAAAATCAGAAGCGTGAACAAGCGATTCATAGCTGCGTTGGCGGTGTGCGTCTTGTTGGCGGCGGGGCTGTTTGTGACGCTGGATAAGACGGCTTTTGCGCCGGGAGCGTGGCATGAGGGGGATGTATCCCAGTGGCAGAGCTTTTTCCCGCCGAAAACGGCGTATAGATTGGCACTGAATGATGAGAACAAGCCCGTGTTTGTGGACCCGGCCAAGGCCATCCGGGAGGCGAGACGGGATTACGCGGAGGCCATTCGGGCAGTGCGAAAGGATAATCACCTGCTGCCATTGCCGCTGTGCAGACTCTACTACCACCCATACGGAATGTTCGGCTGGCAGACGGACACCGGAGATGAACTGCTCAATGCGCAATGCCGGAGACTTTCAAAATTCGTCGGCATATATGAAAACAGTTTCGACAGCATATATGTTTTGTAAAAAGTCGGAGCTGTAATTGGCTGCCTTGCTGAAGTGCTACTTCGGTAAGTAAATCACTGCAAAAATAGGAACCGGGAGAGGAGACCCTCCCGGTTCCTTATATGCAACAAAAGAGCCGGCAGCCTGACTGCCGGCTCTTTTGCTTTGTTCATTGCGGGGCGCTCACTGCTCCTGGCCGCCGTTGTGGCTGCCGGAGATAGCATCCTTGGCCTTGTTGACCACATCCTCCACCATGTCAGGCTGGGTGTTGGCCTGGGCACCGTCCCGGTACTGGGCGCTGCCGAAGCCCAGGATCATCTGGAAGATGAAGGGCAGCAGCAGCAGGCCGATGCCGAAGCCCGCGCCCTGGTTAAAGGCCTTGGCCAGATCGATCTGCATTTTGATGACGAAATAAATGTTGTAAAGGGGGATCAGGAGCAGCAGGAATTTCCAGCCGCTTCCGTACAGCTCCTGGCAGAGAACGTAGGTGTTGTAAATGGGAACGATGCCCTCCCAGCCCTGGTGTCCCATCTTCTTGAAGATCATCCAGGATGCCACCAGGGTCAGAATGCCGCAAATGAGGCTAACAAATTGCATAACTTTTCTCTCCTTTTTATATTAACTGCCGCAGATAGTATATGCGGTAAGAGCAGTATACCATTCTATCACGAGCATTACAACAATTTTTGAGCAAAACGACTCCAAATCGCCGATTTTTGCTTCCGGGAGCAAAGAGGGACCGGCGCATGCAGATGCGCCGGCCCCTCCTATTTCATAATGGCGTTTTACTCCGTGATCTTCTCCGCCACGCCGTCCAGCCAGTGGCCCTGGAAATTCTCGATTTCCCCGGCGTCTACCAGCTCCGCCAGAGTGGGGTCCAGGGGCATTTTGGCCAGGACCGGGAGGTTATACCGCTGGGCGGCCTCATCGGTCTTGCCTTCGCCGAAGAGATAAATCTTCTTGCCGCAGTCGGGGCAGGGGAGGTAGCTCATATTCTCCACCAGGCCCAGAACGGGAATGTCCATCATCTGCGCCATTTTCACGGCCTTTTCCACCACCATGCCCACCAGCTCCTGGGGGCTGGTGACGATGATGACCCCGTCCACCGGCAGGGACTGGAACACATTCAGCGCCACATCGCCGGTGCCGGGAGGCATATCCACGAACATATAGTCCACATCCTGCCACAGCACATCGCTCCAGAACTGCTGCACCACGCCGCCAATGACCGGCCCGCGCCAGATGACCGGGTCCGTCTCGTGCTCCAGCAGAAGGTTCACGCTCATAAGCTGGATGCCCGTGCGGGTCTGTACGGGGACGATGGCGTTCTCCGTGCCCACGGCCCGGCCATGGACGCCGAAGGCCTTGGGGATGGAGGGGCCGGTGATGTCAGCGTCCAGCACCGCGGTGCGATAGCCCTTGCGCTGCATGGTCACGGCCAGCTGGCTGGTGACCATGGACTTGCCTACGCCGCCCTTGCCGGACACAACGCCGTAGACCTTGCCTACCCGGCAGCCCTCGTGCAGGGGCTTTTTCTCAAATACATTGGCTTCCTTGCGCTCCCCGCAGCTTTCGCTGCAGGTGCTGCAATCATGGGTACATTCGCTCATAACAATAGCTCCTTTTCTGCATTCTCAAACTTACTTTATACCATATTATAATTATATTATATATTACTTTTTCCCGGCCCGGGCCTTGGCCTCGGCCTTGATGCGGTCCAGCCGGCGGCGGAGCTGGTTCAGCTGCTCGTCGTGGCGGGAGCGGAGATTGGGGTGGCTGCGGAGCAGGCGCCGCTCGAACAGATCCTGGCCGCTGCGCAGCAGCTGCAGCTGCTTGCGCTGCTCAGCCAAGAACTCGTCATAATGCTCCATAAGCTGCTGGGTGCGGGTTCCTTCCATAAAGTCCCGGGTCATATTGTCCACGGATTGAAGGTAACGCTCTCGATTCTCGGCGGCCTTGTCCCCCAAGCTCTGGGCGGCGGCGGCCAGGTGCTGGCGCACCTTCTGCTGGACCTCGTGGAGCTTCTCGGCACGGTTGGAGAGCTGGATGGCGCTGCGGACGGAGAGCACGTTGTCCATCAGATAAATACCGAACAGGAACGACGCCGCCGGAATAGTGTAGGTGTCGCCCACCCGGAACAGCCATGCCATCACCGGCGGATTTACCACATGGCACAGCAGTACGCAGGCCAGGCCGAACAGGACACTGTTGAGCAGGCAGACCCGCCCGTTGATCTGAATTTTTTTCTTGCTGTAATCCCACCAGCGCATGTGAAAGAGCTTTTCCATAAACCAACTGGTGAAATACTCCAAGGCAGTGGTAAGGACCATGCCGCCCAGGAAGGTGAGAACGGGATTTTTGAAGCCCCCATGTAATACATATAACACCAAAAGGGCGCCGTGTCCATAGATGGGGCAGATAAATCCGTTCAAAAAACCGCGCTTTTCGCAGATGCGGCCCTTGCCCACGGAGCAGTAGACCATCTCGCCCACCCATCCGGCGGCGCTGTAGATCATGAGCAGAAGAAAGAATATGCAGAGATTGCTGAAAGTATTCAGTGGAAACATAGTGACCTCACGTTTTAAATTATCTTATGTGAATAATATGTACCCCTGCTCGGCCGGAGAGATAAGCTGCCTCCCGGCCTTGGCAGGTAAAGAGCAGGATCTGCCGTTTTTCTCCCAGCCGCGTCAGATAGTCCAGAGTCTTACCCAGACGCATATCGTCGAAGGTGAGGAGGGCATCGTCTAAAATCAGCGGCGGATTTTGCTCCGGCGGGAGGATCATCTCACAGATGGCCAGCCGCACAGCAAGGTAGAGCTGGTCGGCGGTGCCTGTGCTTAAAAGCTGCACATTGCGGCGGGTAGGGTCACTGTCCGTCTCGGCGGAGAGGTGAAATTCCCGATCCAGCAGGATGCTGCTCCAATCGCTGCCGGTCATATCGGCAAAAATCTCCGCTGCCCGGCGGCCCAGTTCCGGTGAAAAGCGGTTTTGCAGGGCGACATTGGCGGTGCGCAGGCTGCCCAAGGCCATGGCCAGGGCGTCGTATTCGCCCTGAAGCTGCGCCAGCTGCTCCTGCATGCTCCGAAGCTGCCGCTCCAGGTCATCAGGCTGCCCTATAGCCGCCAAACGACCCTGGATCTGCGCGATCTGCTGCTGTAGCCGGGCACAGGTGCCGTCGGTGTCGTCGGGTTGCACCTGCAATACCTCGCTCTGGGCCTGCCGGATCTCCTGGGTCAGATCCTCCCGCCGCTGGGTAGTCTGCTGCACAAAGCGCCGTATGTCCGCGGCGGAGTGGGCGTCCGGCGCCCACTGCCGCACTTGTCCCAAAAGCTGGACCAGCGTGGACCGTACCCGCGCGTCGCTGTCCGCCACCGCCTGACGCTGCTGCTGCAGGAGACTGCGCTGGCGCTCCACCTCCTCCAGCAGGGGCAGATAGCTTTCAGCCAGCTTTCGCAGCTCCTCCTGCCGCTTCAGCTCCCGGCGGCGCTGCTGCTGCAGCCGCAGCCGTTTGACCAGCAGCCACAAAAAGCTGCCGGCGGTCAGCGCTGTAGCGGCACATGCGATGCATAGCCACAAAATCTGCGGCCGATCCAGCTCATACCAAAGAAAGCCGCCGCTGCAAAGGCTTAGGGATAGGCAGATAAGCAGCTGCGCCACCTGGGGCGGCGCCGGGGGCTGGATCTGCAGCTGTGTTTCCAATTCGGACTTTGTCATGGGGTGCAGGGGGTTGCGATTCAGCTCCTGCAGCTGCACCTGGATGGCTGCGTCCTGCTGCTTTGCGGCATCCTCTGCCTGCTGCGCCTGCTCTGCCAGAGAGCGCACAGCGCCCAACTGCTCGTTGATATTCTGAAGGGTGGCGCTGTCCGGCAGCTGCTGCAGCAGCTGCTGCTTTTCCTCGGCCTGCCGCTGGATTTCCCGCTGCCGGATCAGCAGGCGCTCCTTCTGCTCTTGCTGCGCCTGCAGCAGCTGGCTGTGCAGGAAGGTCTCCTGCTCGGCCAGGGACTTGACCTCGGCTCGGGCAGCCATGAGCTCGCCGATCTCGGCCTCCAGCTGGGGGATGGCACCGGTGCGGTTATACTTGCGCTGATGCAGCTGCTTTTTCAGGCGGTTTTCTGCCTGTAAAAAGGAGACCTTTTCCTCACCGGTGGATATGAGAGCGTTGATGCGCCGCTCCAGGTCGGCATCGGCATTAATGGCCATGCTGCCGGAGGGAATAAAGGCACACCGCTGATACACCGATTGCGGCACACCCAGGAGAGTCTCACCGCAATGGGCGGCATCCAGATCGGGGACAGGGGTGTCCGTCCCGGCATAGGTGCAGGAAAAAATGCCCATGGGCGCGTCAGTGCGCTGGGTCCGGCGGCTGAGAACCAGCAGCTTCTCGCCTACTGACAGCTCCAGCCTGCCCTGCATGGGGGTGCCGTTCCAGGGCTGAAAGCGGTTCTTATCTGCCAGGTCGCCCCGCTGTCGGGTGTTTAGCCCATAGAACATGGTCAGCAGAAACCGTGACCATGTGGACTTGCCGCCTTCATTAGGGGCGCAGATCACGTTTAGACCTGGCTGCAGGTCCAGCTGTGCCTGATTTAGTTTTCCGTAGGTGGCATTTGCGTGCAAGAGCTGCAAAACAGTACACCTCCATGATACAATAGTAGAACATGAATATTATAACACAGGCTTCAAAAATTGTCATCTTACGCAACAAGAAAAAACAGTAAAAAAATTCAAAAAAAGGATTGACAAAAGAGCGGCAGGGCAGTATAATAACAAATGTTCCGCATGGAGCGTGTACCTTGTAAATTAAACAACGAACGAAACGAAAAGCACCAGACGGGAGCACTGAAAAGTGCGACTAAAACTTGGTAAAATGGGGTTAAGTCAATTACCCATGGAACTAAGTATAAAAAGTTTTTGAAGCTATGACAAATAGCTCTGTAAAGATTTAAGCGGCTCTTAGGAGTTGTTTAGATACCATTTATAGAGAGTTTGATCCTGGCTCAGGACGAACGCTGGCGGCGTGCTTAACAC
>ERZ839767.986-NODE-986-length-46873-cov-5.633944_pt1 | contig 46873 bp, 43 predicted proteins | sample MGYA00519879_ERZ839767 | MGnify/ENA primary metagenome ERZ839767 (study PRJEB31850, sample SAMEA3708852) | human gut metagenome | biome: human gut; feature: human-associated habitat; material: faeces | place: China | collected 2014 ... | reverse complement strand
CAACACCCTCGACTTCGGGAATATCCAGCACTTCAAGTTTTCTGCCGCCGGGATTCCCGTTTTCGGCCTTGTCCTTGACTGCGGATTTCTTCCTTCCCGCACCGGGTCTTGCACCGCCGCGCCCGCCTGTGTTATTCGATTTTGTGGGCATCCGAGTTCACCTCCCTTAATTACCCTTTTGATTTCGCCTTTTTCGCACACGTGACCCCGGGCCGTTGCCCGACCTTAAAGGTTCCGGAGATATTCATCCCCCTACCGGTCGCCAAGGTCGTGGTGTATCTTCGTATGGCAGGACTGGCACAGGCTCATAAGGTTGTCTCTCGCATGAGTGCCGCCCTTGGAAACGGGAAGAATGTGGTGTACCTCCTGCACCGGCGTCAGCCGGCCTTCCTTGAGACACATCTCACACAGTGGGTGCTCTGCGGCGTAGCGGTCGCGGATGCGTTTCCACGCTCTGCCGTACTTGCGGTTGACATCGGAACTGCGCTCAAACTTGTCATATTTGCGGCGTTCCTCCACACGGTGCTGTTCACAAAACTGTCCTTCACAGAGGTTGGGGCAGCCGGGATGAGAGCAGGGTCGCAACGGTTTCTTCGGCATCGTTTCACCTCCTTGGGCATAAGAAAAGCCCCACGGGATTGCTCCCATGAGGCCGTCCTTGATTCTTTTTCGCTGATTATATCATATCATAATGTCGAGGTGGGCATCTACCGACAAAGGCGGGTATTTCCGGCATCTTTCAGATCCGAATCGGGTCGGTGGGTAAAACCACTGTCGAAAGAGCTGCCTTGTGCCATCTGCGGATGGTACTTTCGTCTGCGTTCAACTCTCCGCCGATCTGCTCCCAGGTCATGTTGTGGATGTAGCGGTAGCGGAGAACCATGCGCTCGTTGACATTGGCAACGGTGTCCACAGTCGTGCGGATCTGCCGTTTCAAGTCAACGAGGGTGTCAATCTCACTGTTGACCACTTTTTCAAGGTCCATGATCTTTTCCAGGCACCGCACGAAGGGTGCGTCCGTGTGGCGGGAGGTTTGAACTTTCTCCTCCCACGACGGGGACGAGATGCCGCAGGCCATTTCCCGCAGGCGGGTGATCTCCGCAATGTTGGAATCGATACGCTGGTCGAGGCGGTATGCCTGACTGAGATATTCCTTTGCCGTCATACGCCGTACACCTCCCGGTGGAGTTTTTCGATCAGCACCTCACCGTCCAGAGAAGTAAGCGTCTGAAACCAGCTGGAGCGGAAAAACCGCTCACAATCCTTTTTGACGGATTCGGCATCCTTGTCCCAGGGGTATTTTTTCAAACGGCGCAACGCACGGCGATGGTCTTTCGCTGCCGCCAGAATAATAGCGTTTGCGAGGTTTGTATAACAGGTTTCCATTCTCATCCCTCCAAGTTGGCCTTGACCGCATCAATGAGTGCAGTCTGGGTCTTTTCTTTTTTGCGGAGCGCAGTCATGATGCGCTCGTCGATGGTGTCTTTGGCAATAATGTGGTGAATGACCACGGTATCGGCGGTCTGTCCCTGTCGCCACAGTCGGGCGTTGGTCTGCTGGTAAAGCTCCAGCGACCAGGTCAGCCCAAACCAGATGAGGGTCGAGCCGCCTGCCTGCAGGTTCAGCCCATGACCGGCAGAAGCCGGGTGGATGAGTGCCACGGGCAGCTCACCGCTGTTCCATCTGCGGATGCTGTCGGAATCGTCCAGCAGACTGAACGGGATGTGTCGTTTGTGGAGCCGCTCGGAGATGCGCTCCAGGTCGTGCTTGAACCAGTACGCCACAAGGACGGGTTTCCCATTTGCGGCTTCGATGAGATCCTCCAGCATATCCAGCTTGCGGTCGTGTATCTGAAACACACGCTTGTCCTCTCCGTAGACTGCTCCGTTTGCCATCTGGGAGAGCTTATTCGCAAGTGCTGCGGCGTTTCCGGCATCGATTTCTTCGCCTTTCAGCGAGATAACCAGGTCTTGTTTCATGGCATCGTAGGCTTTGCGCTCTGTTTCGGATAGCGTCACAATGGCGTCATTATGAACGCACTCCGGCATATCCAAATGGTCGATGGCTTTCATGGAGATGGTGATGTCGGAGATGGCATCGTAGATCTGTTCCTCCGCACCGGGCAGCGGCTTGTAGCTGAACACCACCTGTCCGTTGCGCTTGTCCGGGCGGAAGAAGGTGTTGCGGTAATGGGTGATGAACCGACCGAGCCGCTTGCCCATATCGAGGATGCGAAACTCCGCCCACAGATCCATAAGACCGTTGCTGCTTGGCGTGCCGGTCAGGCCCACGATGCGCTTGATGCCGGGACGGACTTTCAGAAGAGTTCTGAACCGCTTTGCCTGATAGCTCTTGAAGGAGGACAGCTCATCGATGACCACCATGTCGTAGTCGAAAGGGATGCCGCTTTCATCAATGAGCCACTGGACATTCTCCCGGTTGATGATGTACACGCTGACCCGCTGCCGGAGTGCCGCCTTGCGCTCTGCTTCTGTACCGACAGCCACCGAGTAGGTCAGCCCATGCAGATGATCCCACTTGTGGATTTCCGCAGGCCATGTATCTCTGGCGACACGCAGCGGAGCGATGACCAGCACCTTGCGAACCAGAAAACTGTCGAGGCAAAGGTCGAAGATGGCGGAAAGCGTGATGATGCTCTTACCAAGACCCATGTCGAGGAATACAGCGGAGATTGGATGCTCCAGGATGAAGTTCGTGGCATACGCCTGGTAGTCATGCGCCTTGTATTTCACTGAGCATCCCTCCAATCTGTTCGGGGCTATCGATGCAGTACACCGAAAAGCCGAGTGCTTCTAACTGCCTTTTTCGCCTTACTTGCAGAGGGCGGAGTGTTTTGCCCGGTGCTTTCAACTCAATGAAGGCGATTCTGCCGCCGGGCAGGAGTACCAGACGGTCCGGTACTCCATCAAGGCCGGGGCTTGTAAACTTCGGTGCAAGACCGCCCATTGAACGAACGGTCTGCACCAGCTTTGCTTCTATCGTTTTCTCACGCATACTGACCTCCTGTGTTCTCAAAACCCGAAAAGTCCTTTACGTGCGCAAATGCGGGTATTGCGTGCTTGTTGCTCTTTATTCCTTCTTCTTTCGCTATATAAGAAAGGTTAGGAACACAGGAACAAGACCGCCTGTTTTCTTTGGTACTTATGGGGCCGCCGCCGTTCCCATGAGGTGTTCCCATAAATGTGCCGAGCGGGTATGCTTCTCCCCGGAACCTGTTCCGAAGGATGTCGGGTACAGTCATTTTCATTAGGAACACTCCTTGGGAACAAAGACATACTGCGGACCGTAAAGCGGGATACGCACCTTGCTGTCCAGCCGCTTCCAGCCAAGACGGGCAAGGATGGCGGTCAGCTCGTTGCTGTCCATTCTGCGGATATTGGCACGTTCCTTGCCGAAGCACTCGCACCAAATCTCCATGTTGGACACCTGGGTGCGCTTGACCGTACCATGCTTTTGGGTATCGCCGAAGTCGCTGCCTGTGAGGAAGTTGCGGCGCTCGAAGATGTCCATGCCGTCCCAATCCTCCGGGAGCAGCGTGTCGAGATACAGCCGGACAAGCCCTTCACGCTCGTCGGACTCCATTGCCTCCCGCTGTTCAGCCTTGGACAGGGCTTCCAATTCGGCGCTCAGATAGAGCTTCTCGCCCTGCTTCACATACACCAGCGTTTCCGCCCAGATCTGGCAGATGAGCTCCGGGGTCAGATCCCAGGAGTGCTTGATGCCCGTACCCGGCGTCTTGACCGGCCAGAAGCGGCGGTTTCCGGTGGTGTCCCGCAGATAGCCGGACTCGGCGTTGGTGGTGCCGAAGAACACGCACTGGCGCAGGTGCGGTGTAGCTCTCTTGCCGAATGCCGCACGGTAAATGTCGTTCTGACGGGAGAGGAAGGAACGCAGCGTTTCCACCTCGGCCTTCTTCAGACCTGCCAGTTCGCCGATCTCCAGAATCCAATAACCCTGTAGCTTTTCCGCAGCGGTCTTGTCCTTGGTATCACCGAGGTTTAGACTGTCGGAGAACCATTCTCCAGCGAGCTTGGCAATGAGGGTGCTCTTACCGACACCCTGGGGACCGTTCAGCACCAGCATGGAGTCAAATTTGCAGCCGGGATACAGCACACGCTTGATGGCGGCGCAGAGCGTTTTCCGGGTGACGGCACGGACATATTCGTTGTCGTCGGCACCGAGGTAGTCGATGAGCAGCGTGTCCGTGCGCTGGATGCCGTCCCATTCCGGCAAATTCTCAATGAACTCTCGAATGGGATGGTAGGAGCGGTCGTCCGTGACCTTCGCCACGGCAATGTCATAGTTTCGAGCGGAGAAGGTACCGTAGTGGGAATCCACATAGCTGATAAGCTGGGCATCATCCGCATCCCGCCAGAATTTCGAGGGGTGCCGCCAAGGCACATCGCCCTTGATCTCCATGCCGTCCAGAAGCTGATTGAACACCAGCGGTTTCAGAAGCGGGTCGTTCATGAGAATTACGGTGAGGTTCTGCAGCGTGTTTTTTACCTTGCCGGCCTTGTCCAGCTCCAAGGCTTTCTGCCAGTCCTCGTCGGAGAATTCTTCGCTTGCTTGGGCTTTGCGCTCCTCGGCAAAGACCGCTTTGACTTTCTCGTCCTTGAGGGCAAAATCCGACATTGCTTGGAAGGACGGCAGCTTGCTGGGGGCGGTATCTGGTGCGCACTTATCGTCCAGGTCACGGAAGCGGTGCAGTCGCACCAGATCGAAGGCGTTCAGCAGCCGACCGCAGACGGGGTCTGTGGCATGGTGGCTGTATGCGAACTTGCCGTCGTAGGTGATGACACCGGCAGACGAATCGGCAGGGATATAGTCATAGCGACCGTTCATGGCAGACGGCGCATACACATCCGAGAGAAAGGTGTCGATGGCTTCCTCCACGGTATAGGCACGGCAGAAAGCACCCACCACACCCGGTTTCGTCAGCGGGTCGGCCTGTTGGGCAATGCTGTGCTGCACCACTTCGGACTGGCGGCTGGATACCGGCCAGGTGGAGGCGTCGTGCCAATCGTTGTAACGGGAAAGGTATTCGTCCGGGTCAAGCTCTGCGCCGTCCTGCACCTTGTAGAAGAACTCGCCGTTGGCGGAGGTGGAAGGCCAATACATGAGCCGGGATGCCTCGTAGGTGGTATCGTCAAAGAGGTCAATGCCGATCTCCTTTGCCACCATGCGGGCGACTGCCGGATACTCCTCTTCGCTGATCTCCCGTTTCAGCGGAATGAGCAGACGAAGGCGGGGATGCTCCGGCGTGTGTTTATGGGTGGAATAGACGCAGCACTTGAAATCGCGGAACAGCGTAATTTCATCCCAGATATCCGGGGTGCCGTAGTCCATATCCAGCGTGAGCAGAGAGCGGCACAGCACCATGCCGTTTTTGCGGCGACCTTCCCGGAGATGCCCTCCAACAAAACCGCCCACATCCTTGATGCCGTCCTGCTGACCCTTTTTCAGCTTGCGGTATTCTTCGACCGTTTCGGTGGTGCGGATGGTGCTGCCGCAGCGGGCGCAGAGATCCGCCCAGGAGATGTCCTGGTTCTTCCACTTTTTATCCATGCGGCTATTGCCGACTGCGATCTTCATCTGTGTACCTCCTCACAGTTTTCGGTAAAGTAACGGATAAGCTGACCTTTTCGCTTGGCCTTCTCGATCTCGATGCTCATGCCGCTGGTGATTTTCTCTCCGAACACCCACAGCTCGGCGCATTTGGAGAGTAGGACGATGTCCATGAACAGTGCCAAGTCACGCTCCCTGCGGTCATTGTCATTCATGAATTGGGTGAAATAGATGTGCGGTGCGATGGGTACGCACCCGGCTTCTACGGCGAAGCGGCAGTAAGTACGGGCGTTCACCTGGTTCTTCAACATATCCCCGGCCAGCGGAGAGCAGATATACACCACAGGACGGAAGGCTCGAAGTGCCTTGGCTTCCTGCTCGATCTTCGTCAGTGCCTCGTAGGCAGTGGGGTCGTAATACCCCTCGCAATTAAATTTATTGACTCCCATTTGGGTCACCTCAGTCTTTCTTATAAAAATCGCAGACATAGCCGTCTGCCCGGAGCAGAAGCCCCGATGCCCAAGTGGGCGTTTGCCCCATGACGGAGCAGATATTCTCCAAAGAAGTATCCGGCGGCGCTTCGATGACCGCTTCATCGTGGACGTGCATGACGATGCGGTACCCGGCAACATTCAGCCGGAGCATAGCTTCCGCAAGAATGTCCCTTGCCGTTGCCTGGACGATGTTCTCCACGAACTTGGGTCCGTAGCTTTCCAGCCGCAGCCACTTTTTCTGTTCGCCGACACCTTCATAGGTCACGGACTCATTGCCGAAGCGGTTCAGACCCATTTTCGGCTTCACATACACCAGCCGTCTGCCGGAAGGCAGCACCACGAACATCATGCCGCTCTGATAATAGAAGCGAATGCCGTGTGTTTCTGTGGCAGTTCGCTCTCGGACGCAGGTGGAAGCCGCTTTGTCCACATCCCACCAGAACTTTGTAATATGGGGGTTGGACAGACGCCAGGCATCCACCAGCGGTTTCAGTTCTTCTTCCTGTAAGCCGTAGTTCAGTGCGCCCATTGCTTTCAGCGCACCCACGGAGCCACCGTAGCCAAGAGCCAGCTCGGCAATTTTGCCTTTCTGCCGCAGATGCCCGTTCACGCCGTGCTTTTCTACGGGGACATGGAACATCTGCGAAGCGGAAGCGCAGTAAATGTCGCCGCCCTTTGCAAAAACCTCCTGCCGCCAATGTTCCCCAGCGATCCATGCGATGACCCTCGCCTCGATGGCGGAGAAGTCTGCCACATAAAAACGGCAGCCGGGTTTCGGCACAAAGGCGGTGCGGATAAGCTCGGACAGTACCAGCGGTACGGAGTCATAGAGCATTTCCACGGCGTCCGTATTGCCGCTGCGGACCAGTGCCCGTGCGGTGTCCAGATCCGGCAGATGGTTCTGCGGCAGGTTCTGCACCTGGATGAGCCGACCGGCATAGCGGCCGGTGCGGTTGGCCCCGTAAAACTGGATAAGCCCTCTGGCACGGTCATCCGAGCCGACTACCGTCTGCATGGCGGTGTATTTCTTGACGCTGCTCTTTGCAAGTTCCTGTCGAAGGGAGAGGGCAAGCTCCACCTCGCCGTCCGCTTTTTCGAGCATATCCGCCACGGCGGCTTTGGAGAGTGAATCTGCCTCCACGCCTTTTTCGGCAAGCCACGCCTTGAGCTGCACCGGACTGTTGGGGTTATCCAAGCCGGTCACCGAGCGGGCCTGCTCCATGTGCGTCCGCTTGAAGCGTTCATCACAGTGAATCGCCTGGGTGACGAGGGTGCGGTCGAGCATGATGCCCCGGTCATTGATCTGCTGGTCGAGGGTGTAGTTACGCCACTCCGACTCCGTGACCGGGAACTTGGAGAGCTTCTGCTGAATGGACATTTCCGTTTCCACATCCCGAAGGTTGTAGGCTTTGAAAAGCGACCATTTCTCCAGCGCATCTGTCGGATAATGTCGAATGGGCGAACCGTCTCTTGCTTTTGCCGGAGTGCAGAAATACCGGATGAGGTCTTTGCCTTCTTTGAGCTTCTGCTTTTCCAGACCCAGCACGGCACCGACGCCTTCCAGCGAAAGCGGCAGTCCAAGGGTCGCCGCCCAGACCATCGTGCAGTGCCAGGAGGACGGGTCGAGATATTGTCCGGTTGGGTATCCAAGATAGCGGGACAGACACACGCGCTCGAATTGTGCATTGAATGCCCATTTGGTCACGGCAGGGTCGGTCAGCGCAGAGCGGACATCAGCAGGAATCGTTTCTCCGGCAGCCAGATCCACGACCTTCACCGGAGCACCGTCTGCTGAGTAGCCGAAAAGCAGTACCTCGAAATCCGGGGCTTCGGCATAGCGGTACACGCCGCATTTGGTGAGGTTCTCTGAGGAGAATGTCTCAATATCGATGCTAAGTGTTTTCATACGCATTCCTTCCTACGGAATATGGGTGGCAGAGGTCAATTTCTGCCACCCACAGAGCCGTCTGGGGTTACTTCAATTCCTTCATGCGCTTCTCGTGGTATTCCAGGTCACGGGAAGCCTGTTCCTTCTCACGCTTTTCACGCTTGTGGTCATTGCTGATGCCCTGCACCAACCAAACGAAGAAGCCGATGCTGAGGCAGGCCCAGATGCCAAGGAGGGCGGTTACCAGGATGTTCTGAATCAGTTCCATTGTGTTGCACTCCTTTCTCAGGACAGGAAGTCGTCGTCCAGGTCGGTGGCGAAATCGTCAGCCGCAGAGGACTTGCCGCCGAGAGGCTCACCATCACGAACCTTCTGAATGTTGCCCAGACCACAGGCAATGCCGCGGTTGCCGTTGGAGTTGAAGGCGTAGAAGTTTACGGACACTCTGGCGTAGCAGCCGGAATACACCTCGGAACGGTCGAGAATCGGTTGAACGCTGCGGTCCACAATCTGGGGCGCGGTGGTGCTGTTGGCGTTTACGAAGAAGCTGTTCTTGTAGGCTTCATCGTCACGCTCAGTATCGCCGTCACGGAGCGGGAGCTTCAGAGCCGCCTTATTGGGAATCTTCCCGCCGAACTTGGCGACGCCTTCCTTGATGGCAGCGTCCACGGCTGCGTTGATAGCGTCGAGGGTCTGCTTATCGGATTTCGGGATAATGAGGGATACGGAATACTTGGGGTTGCTGCCGTTGATGGAGGCAGGCTCCCACACGTTTGCGTAGGACAGGCGGACAACGCCGGTCACAACTTTGGTCGAATTCATCTTGTTAGCCATAATTACAGTTCTCCTTTATAGTCGGTAAAGTCTTGTTTTGCACCCGTGGTCGAAATAGCCGGACGCCGGTCGGATGCGGGAACGAGCGTCGGCTTTCCTTTGGGCTTGATGACCAGACTGCCGAGCATCTCAGCAAAGGTCTTTTTGCCCATGAGCTTCTCCATCTCAGTGATGGGAATGAGGGACTTCTTGAAGATGTCGGTATACCCGGCCGCACGGGCAGCAGCGACAACGGCATCCTCATCGGTGTACTTGCGATTGGTGCGGCTCTCCACCAGCTTGTAGCCGGGCCACTGTTTTCCGTGGTTGACCGCTGCGTCCTGGGCGTAGTCCATGAGCTCATTTGCCCATTTGGTAAGGTCCTCCAGCTTGCTGAGAATGTCGCCGATCTCCGCATCGGAAAGCAGAGACGGCTGGGCAAACTCGTATTTGGCAAGTTGGAGCTTGGCATCGGCTCTGGCTCGGCACTTGACCGCCGCCTTGCAGAATTGGCACCAGCTTCCGGGGCAGTATTCACCTTCGCCTTTGAAGGCAAGCTCGGCCTTGGGTTTCAGTGTCTTTTCCGCCCAATCCCGAAGCTCGGCAACGGAAATGACCCAGGTGCTGACATTCTCTCGGCGCGGCTGGTAGATGGTCATAGAAACTGTCTCAATGTCGTAGAGACAATCGAAGATACGGAGTGCGCCGAGCGCATACAGCATCATCTGCGGATTTTCCTCGGCATTCACCAACACGCCCTGGCCGTACTTCAGATCGATAATGTGGAGGAGCTTGTCTGCCACGATGAGGCAGTCGCCGGTGCCGAAGCCGTCCGGCACATAGCAGGAGAAGTCCAGCCGCTGCTCAATGAGCACCTTGGGGTCCGGGCAGTCCTGCCGGGCTTCCTCGATGGCTTCCAGAACGAATTCCAGGTAGCCGTCCGTGTACATCTCCATTTCGTCGGAGTCGTACTTGCTGACCGGGCGGGTGGAGCGCATCTTCAGCGCCTTGCGGAGCTTGTGTTCCGCCAGCGCATGAGCGGCGGTGCCTTCGGCTGCGGCTTCCGTTTCTCTGTCCTCGAACTCCAATTCCAACCTTGCGGATGGATTGCAGTGGAGCCAGCGGTGGGAGGAAGAGGCCGAGAGGACTGCGTGACGATTAGGGGGCATCTTTCAGCACCTCCACATCCTTGAGCAGTGCCTCGTAGTGCTTGGGGTCGATGCCGGAGAGCTTCGGAGCGCCGTACTTTTTGAGGAGCGCCTGGATCTCGGCCGTGAATCCGGCTCGGCTCTTTTCACCGAGGACTGCTCGGACTTCTTCCAGCGTCAGTTTCTTCTTGGGAGCGGGTGCAGGCGTCTTCGCCTCTGCATCGACAGTCGGCTCATTCTGCAGCATGGCATCTGCCACAGCCTGAACGCTGTCCGCCAGTGAGCGAAGATCCTCGACCACATCGAGCAGGAGCTTGACCTTACTCATGTACACCACCTCCCATCGGAACTTCGGTGATGGCAATGGACTCGACCGAGTTGCCGGGAACTACGACCATGACCTTCTGCTTGGGACCCAGAAGCAGGGTGAAGAGTTTCTCGCGGATGCTGACCGTTCTGCAAGCAACTACGCCGCCGTTTCTGGGCTTGTCTGAAACACGGATATTCAAGTTGTGTCTCATACGGGGTTACCGTCCTTTCCGGAGGGCTCGTATTTTGTTGCCTTCCGGTGTACCCAGAAAAATCGTGGATTTGTCAGGGTGTCTGGCGGAAAATTTTCAAAAACTTTTTTCTGCCTGCCTCGATGGACTCGGAAACAGACTGAAAGCTGGCCTCTTCGATGGCAGCGATTTCCCGCAGGGTCTTGCCGTTTGCGTAAAGCCGAAGCCGGCGCTGCTGGGTGGCAGTCAAATGCGAGAATGCTTCTTGGATACGAGCGCTCTGTTCTGCCGAATCATCTTCCACAGCATATTCATCGCAAGCACCGTACTCCTCGCCTTCGTAGTCGATGGCGTCGTAGGAGTAGCAATGGTAGCGATGGCGTTCGTCCTGCGCGTGCTCCGCCTTACGGCTGTCGATAATGACGACACCGATTTCGTCAGAAACCTCGACCTCCGTCACTGTTCCGTCCAAGAATGCGTATTTGATTTTCATATGTAGCTCCTTTCAGATCCGATGAATCCGTCCAGAGCCGCAAAATCCGCTGGAAACAGAAAAGACGGCAGGGTGAGACCTGCTTCTCCCATAAGAGAGAACTCAGATCCCGCACTGCCGTCTTGCGTTCTGGCGGATCGTTGTTAGTGATTGTTGGATTATGATGCTTTGATGGACTTTTCGTAAGTGACCTTAAGATTGCCGTCCGTGTCGGCGGTAATCTTGGTTATGCAGTCTCCACGGCGGATGTAGGCACTCTTTCCATCATCGCTGATATCGCATACTCGCTTTCGGTTTAGATCCTTGACTTGGGTCATAGACAAATACCTCCTTTCGTGAAAAATAAAATAGCCGACACAAACATCCACGGATATGGTATCCGTAAGATGCTCGTGTCGGCCAAACTCACACTGGTTTCGCTCGTCTTGAGCCTATTAAATTACTAGGTGGAAGCGGCTCCCTCTAAATGAGGAACCTGCTTTGTTTTAGGATGGGAGTCTGCTTCCATTACCACCATCGAAATCAGATGATCAAGGGATAGCTCCTCGTATTCGTTTCCTTTCGGCTTCTTAATCCGAATGCTGTAGTGCCCGTCTGGATTTTTAACGGGCTCCCCGATAGGAATCTTGTGAACGGGGGTTTTGATGAGGTGAGGCTTGGAAACAATGTTTTCTTCCATATATAGGTACCTCCGATTACTTCAGTCCAGACTTCAGATAGCTGGTGATGACTGCTTTGGCCCCCGACGACATTCTTGTATCGTATTCACGATCCTTGAGCAACTTATACAATCTGCCTGCAGGACTGTCCAGATGGGAGAAGGGGTCATCAGCTGTCGTAAACATGCGAGTAAAATAGTAGGACCCATATTTGGGATCGTTTTCATCATCGATAGAGTGTCGGAAGATGAATTCATACTGCATGGCTTGCTCACCCGAACTTTCAAGGTAAAACGGAACGATTAGTACTTCCGCCTCAAGAGCAATATTCTCGCAGGCGAAGATATCATCCGCAAGCACGAAACGAGCATCTCGGTTCAAATACATAGAGTGATAGTACGGCTTGTCCTTTTCGTAAGTGACAAGACCAGATCCAGAGAAGCTATCATCGAGTGCTGCTATGACTCCGCCATTGCACTGCCATTCAACAAGACCAGACTCAGTATCTCGGTAGACTTTTTCAAGGAATTTGGCTGCAAGATCAGAATTGGAATCTGGAATCTGCAGATCCGTTTCCAGTAGGTGTCTGATGTCAACTTCAAACAAACGAGCGATTTTCCATACGACATCAATGCTTAGCTTTTTTGCAGAATTCTCCTTGGCTGTCCTGGAAATATAACCTGCACTTAGACCAAGCATATTTTCAATTTCTCCGATGCGCAGGCTATTTTTTTTAGCAAGAAAAGCAATGTTGCTGATAAGGTAGCGGTTGTCAAAATTTCCGATGGAATCAAGGTATTCCTGGATGAAATCATTCTGCTCGTCCATAAGTGTACAAAGTCTGCTAGAATCTTCGTCATGCATAAGGCTACTTATGGCGGTTTGAATTACCTCCCTAACATGGAGCGCTTGCAATAATTCCTCAAAATTCTCAGGTTCAACAACCTCATATGTTTCACCGAGCACTTCGAATTTTCCTTCCATGTGTTCATCAAATTGACGTGACATATCTTTCCTCCTTGAGTTGGTACGATAATTATAATTGTTGAACCGCTGATTGTCAATAGTTCAAATGCAAATTGAGCACAATTATTACTCGAACCAATAAACGCAGCATTCCTTTGCTGGGACAATCCCCCCCCCCTGGCGGCCTTCTGTACTTCCACAGACCGCAATGGCTTTGCCCCGGAGGCGTGGATCGAGCATTGTCTCAACGGAAGCGTAAAAGCAATTCAGATCACTGTGGAGAATGGCGTGATTCTGCATAATTCTATCTCCTTCAACAAAACTTCATCAAAACTTATTGACAAGGTGAAGAAAGTGAAGTATATTATATGCGTAACTTCATCAAACTTCACCTACATAATAGTCTGACAATGAAGTTTTGTCAATAGCTCAGATGAAGTTGATGAAGTTGCGAGATGAAATTTATCGAAAGAAGGTATCCTATGACTTTCTCGGACAAGATCAAGGTAGCCAGAGAGCAAGCGGGTCTGACCCAACAACAGCTTGCTGATAGCACTGGCGTTTCCAAGCGGACAATTGCTTCCTATGAGTCCGGCGGCGCAATTGCCAGGGCTTCCACGATGTTGAAGCTCGCAAAAGCGCTGAGCGTATCCTCAAAGTATCTTTCCGACGATTCCTGCCTCGACCCAATGGCCGACATTGAGAAAGACGGCTATCTTGAAGAAGCCCGTGAACGGTACGGATCTTCCGGAGCCCGTGATGTTGACCAGCTTCTCCGAGACAATGCTGCGTTGTTCGCAGGTGGTGAACTGTCCCAGGAACAGAAAGACCAGTTCTTTGAGGCGGTCATGCGGGCGTATGTCGCCTGCAAGGATGAAGCAAAGGTAAAATTCGGTCGCAAAAATAAGTGATGTCCGTTTTATGGGACAGTTACCATTGTATAATTACAGCATGGGGGCAGTATACCCATTTTACATAAGGAGGAGGTGAGCCTGTGTCATACGCAGAAGTGTGCGGCGCAGTCGAAGCCCTACAAAAGAAATACCACGAAAGCAATCCGTTCCGGCTTTGCGAGGATATGAACATCCTTCTGCTCAGTCAGGCTCTCGGAAACGCCCCAGATGCCATAAAAGGGTTTTACTTAGAGAGCAAGCGGATACGAACGATCACGGTCAACTATGATCTGCCAGAAGCGGTTCAGCGAATCGTTGTAGCCCATGAGCTGGGTCATGCGGTGCTACATCGTCATTCGGGTGTTCACGCATTTCACGATATCGGCCTATTCGATGAGAGCTCGCTGTTGGAGAAGGACGCCAATCTGTTTGCTGCCGAGTATTTACTCAGAGACCAGGATGTCCTTGAAACACTCAACCGTGATACCACTTTTTTCTCTGCTGCTGCAATGCTCCGCGTCCCAGCGGAACTGCTTGATTTTAAATTCCGTGTACTAAAGTGGAAGGGCTATAAGCTGATAGAGCCGCCAATCTCGGCGCAGAGCAAGTTCCTTGCCAACATGGAGGTGCCGGATGATGCAGACTGCTACGGTGAATAAGCCGCTGAAAGTATATGTAGCCGTCAAAGCTGATTTTGCCGCTGACGGCACGATGTTCCCATGGATCATCACTTGGGAGGAAGGAGAGAAATATGAGATAGACCGTGTGTCCAATATCCGTCAAACTCCCGCACTGAAAGCTGGAGGCCAGGGCGACCGCTATACGATATGAATTGGCGGTCACCAGAGCCATCTGGTTTTTGAACGCAGTGCGAACCTTACCGGAAACAACATCTGTCGATGGTTTGTAGAGCGGAGATAAGCCTGCAAATAAAAAGTCAAGTCCAAAAGCGGACTTGACAGAAGAAAAATTTGCAGGCAACAGATAGAGAAGAATTGCGACACAAAAAGGACGCCGCAAAAGCGCCGACCTGAAAGGTCAGATAGCAGATGGTTACTCTGCGTGATGCAGACCGGTTGAATCCATGTCCACAGGCGGCAGCCCCTCAAGAGTAGAGAAATAAGCCATCACCTTGCCGTAGTAACGGCGCAGAAATTTGTTCCCCGCAGCGGTCATGTAAACATAGTACGGCTTACCCTCGGCGCACTTCTTGTCCAGGAACTGGAACACCGGCTCATCCGCTGGGGCACGTTGTAAATGTACGGTCATGATGTTGAGCAGCGTTTTGCGCAGATAGGGAGAGCCGCGTTTTGTAGTCCTGTTGCTGCGAGAGCAATAGTCGCCAGATTCGCTCGGTGCCGGGTCAATACCTACAAAGGCAACAAGCGACTGCTTCCGCTCAAAGCGGCGGACATCCCCAATCTCCGCCATGAGCTGCGGGCCGAGGGATTCCCCAACGCCGTACATTTCCATGACAACTGGGTATTCCGGGAGCTGAGAAGCCAGCTTGTTCATCTCACTGCGGTAAGTTTCCGCGCTGTGGAAGATTGCTGTGAGCTGATTCGCCGCTTCCTGAACAAGCGTTTTTGTGACGGAGGTTTTCTGCGCCAGCACAACAGCAGATTTTGCCAGAGCGTACACCTCGGCGGCTTTCTCCATGCTGAATTGGTAGCGGTTTCGCTTGCACCACTTGCGGTAGCGCTCGGCAAAAGCGTTCTGACTGCCGCTGCGGACGCAATCGACGTGCCAGAAGTCATGAGCCTCTTCTGTGTGCCGTCGCTGCGCACAGGGCTGTCAAACAGCTTGCAGATGCCGGGGAAAGACTGTTCCTGAAGCGCGATGAGGTTGTTTGCGGTTGTGGTTTTCTGCTTGGAGGCCAACTGGAACTGCCGGTTCAGGGTTTTCAGTTCGTATCGAATTGTATCCACAGGAGTATAATCCTGCAATTCGGCCCAGTTGTCAAGAGCGTATTTGGCGATTTTCATCGCATCCGCCTTATCGGTTTTGACCTTACGGAGAGAATTGTTACCGTATTCCTTGATGAGAAAAGGTTTGACCGCTGAAACATAAAGTCCGGCCTCATGGAGCACACCGGACGCTCTCATAGTAGCGTCCGGTGTGTTCCATGACCACCCGTGTTTCACCCTCGATGGATTTGAGCTGCTCTGCCAGTGCCACCAGATTCTCGGCACTGTGGCGCACATCGAAGGGCAGCTTCACAACCTCGCTAAAAGGCCGAGGCACGGCCACGGTGCTCTTTCTGCTGGAAACATCAATACCTGCGCGTTCATATTTGTCACTCCTGAAAAGAATTTGCAATGGACTTAAGCCATCCTTACCCATTGCCGATTCTATCTGTTTGGTGACACGAACACACAGCTCAACCTGCACAAATCGAACGCTGCGAATAGGAGGATGGCTGACTGACTTATCTACGGGCGCGAAGCCTTTGGAGGAACAGGTCAGACCATTACCTTCCTATTCTAACAGATTAGGCAACGAGACGCCTCGGCTCGTAGCTGCTGCCACTCTTCCAAGGCAAATATGATTGTAACAGGAGGACACAGACTGTGAAAATAATCAAAAATGCTATCCACTGCGATCTGTGCGGCAATGTAATCGAATCTACTGACCGACACCAGTATGTGACCTGCAGTTGCTGTGCGTGTACAGTTGACGGCGGACATGATTATCTGCGCAGGTGCTTCAAGAGTAAGGACTGTTACACGGATATCTCTATAGCCGGAAACGGTATAGAATCTGAAAACTAAATTGATGCCGGACTGACACCAAATATTGTGAGTAGTCAGACATCTTTTATTTATTTAGTTATCAGCGGGATGCTACAAGACTTGCTGGCGCTGAGTCCAGAAACGCAACTCACAGTAATTCAAATTATTTCTTCACGATTTTTAGAATTATATTGTTTTTAGGATAGTCGTCTGATATAATCAAAATGTACAGTATGGGGCAAAAGTAAATGCGGCCAAATGTGCATTTCTTACAAAATCAAAATTGAAAAATATCTGATTAGGGAGCTCTTGAGAAATATAATATTGAGGGGTGTTTCTGCCCTATGACACGATGGAGATGATTCCAATGGGTAGTTGAGATAGGGTCACAAGGTCAGAATAAACATAGCAATTAAATTACAAAGCTAGAGAGGAGAAAAACAATGAAATCTCATTTTCTGCGTTCCCTTGCAGTATTTTTAACGCTTGCTATGCTAATTCAACTCCTTCCAGTGCAGGTTCTTGCCGTGGACGAAGATGAATTCACGCCAGAAGATGTTGTTTTATCAGAGGAGTCGGAGGATATCATTGCGCCTTTTGAAGAACTGGCGGCAGAAGAATCGATGCCAGCAGACATTTCCTTTGAAGTAGAGGCACTGCGCGAAGAAAACATCAAGCAATTTCGCATGAATGACGGCAGTTACATTGCAGTACAGTATGCCACTCCTGTCCATTACGAGGATGAAAACGGACAGTGGCAGGATATTGACAATACTCTTTATTTTGATAGTGTGAACACAGCCAAGGTGTATTCAGCCCGTAACGGGCAGGAGTACCTGAGCTTTGCAGCAAATCTGCAGGGTGGTGACTTGTTTTCTACCTCGTTTGGCGATTATTCTGTCCACCTGTCTTTGTTTGGCACATCCGCCGATGCTGAGGAGGACGTTACGCAAACGACTTCTCCGGAAGACAGTACCTTAAATCCAGAGACTTCTGAATCTGCTTCAGTGTCGGAAGCTACGGAACCGATGCCAAAACAGGGAGTATCCGAGATTACGACACCAACTACAACGGAGGATGCATCTTATTCCGTTACACAATCGGATGCCGTATTTGCTGAAAAAGCACTTCAGTTCCACGGAGCTGTGGAAGCACAGATTCAAGACGGCAGCGAAGCTATGTCGGTTTCCACTGAAGCGGAAACCTCATTCCTCCCAGATACGCTTTCGTCATCTTTATTATACGAGAATGTCTATGATAGCGTTGATCTCAAATATGAGGTTTTTGGCTACAACATCAAAGAGAGCATCATTGTCAACCAACCACGGGATTGCTATGAGTTTTCCTTCGTCATGCAACTTGACGGTTTGATGCCGATCATGCAGGAGGACGGTTCCATTCTTTTGGTGGATGATGAACAAACACCCATTTATATCATTCCTGCGCCCTACATGATAGATTCGTCAAATACGTATTCCGATGCAGCAGCATATACGCTTGACAATCTTGCAGATGGGAAATATCTCCTCTGCGTAGAGGCTGATGCGGAATGGATGAACACCGCACAGTTCCCGGTTGCTATTGACCCAACGATTTTTAAGCTGCAAAGCTCGAATCCTCTATCATGGAGTTATATTTTTTCCGGTAATCCAGCTACTACCTATTCCGGCACTTCTCACTATATCGGCTATACCGCGCTAAATAACGGAGGCGAGTATCAGATCATCACGCACATCAACACACTTCCGTCGCTGCCTGCCGGAAGTGTTGTGACCAATGCAGCGATCAACGTTCGCCACAGCACATTCAGCAACGATTCCTCGGCAAATTATATGATGATGGAAGCGCATCGTCTGACCATAGATAAGAGTTCTGGCCAAACTTACGATAACTGGCTGAAAAACATGACATGGAATAATGTACATCCAGGCGGCGCAACAAATTACAACAGCAGGATCGAGGATTTTACTAAACTGACATCTTCAACAACGAGAACTTACATTGCCCTCGACCTTACCAGAGCGGTAAGAGACTGGTATCAAAACGGCACGCAGAATCGTACATTGCTCCTAAAATCTGACTGCTCATCCTCCAAACGGATTGCTTCAACCCTTTACACTTCTGCAAGCAACACCTATTTTGCAGTGACTTATCGGAATGACTTCGGCCTGGAGGATTACTATACCTACCAGACACAAAGTGCCGGCCGTGCAGGTACAGGTTATGTTTCCGACCATATGCAGCGTCTGACGATAGAGAATCCTATCATCACTTCGGACAGCAATGTTATGCCGTTCAGCCTGTCTTTGGTGTATAACTCTGCACTGAACAACAGCTACTTCGGATCTTCTTCAGATAGCTATACACGAGATTTCCAAAATATGATCCTTGGCGGCGGCTGGAAGCTCTCTGCCCAGCAGTGCATTCAATCTGTGCGGATTGCAGAAGATGACACCAATACGCTTTACTGGGTCTACACGGACGGCGATGGAACGCAACATTATTTTTATGAAACCTCCAGCGGTGTCTACGAAGACGAAGATGGCCTTGGCCTGAAAATCACGCTTGTTTCCGAAACCGGTCATACCAATTTCAAAATGACCGACGATTACGGGAACGAAACCTTCTTCCGCGACGGCATCCTCACCTACACAAAAGACGCCTACGGCAACGGCATCTACTATTGCTATAACTATAGCACCTTTAACGGAGCAGCCTCTACCACATGGCGTCCAACAAACGCGGTTCATAATCAGCTTACCTCGATTTGGCGGCTGAACAACGGCGGAAGTTCGGAACAGTTGGCACGCTTCGTTTATGATTCCAACAACAACATTACCGGTGTCTACGATGAAGCCGGACGGGAAACTCTCTTCTATTACAATACCTCCGGAGGTATTCGCTATCTGGACTATGTCGTTTATCCAGATGGTGCGAAAGCGGATTACACCTATAACACCTACGGGATGACTTGCGCTTATGATCAGGAAGCGAATTATGGAATCTGCTACACCTATGATTCTGACGGCACCGTTAATCAGTTTTACGAATACTATCTGAGCGGCACAACCCATGTGATTGGTAACATCGTAAGCTGCTGGAATGGTCTGAACCGCTCTAGCTACCGTGATTGGGGCGCAGACCATAAAAAAGAAACAAGCGACGATTTGCGACAGGAAGTGCTCTTCGACAACTGGGGCCGTACGGTCTGCACCTACACGACCAATACGGACAGCACCGAGGTCCTTGGCAGCTCGGCGGCTTCCTATGTGCAGAACAGTGGAACAAGTCGCAAGAATAATCGCACGCTCGACATAGGTTCATCCGGTATGACAGCAGTCAATCTGCTCATAGACGGCGGCATTGAAAAGAGCACAGATAGCTGGACTTCCTCTTGCAGCGCAAACGCCAGTGCCGCTGCAAGAACTACTATCACAAACGATGAGAACCGCCGTCATGGTACAGGTGGACTAAATCTCTACCTTTCTTCCAGTGCGACAAGCAGCAACTACGCCGGAATTTACCGCAGCGCATCGCTGACCGGTGGGAAGCCCTACACGCTGTCGGCCTATTTTTCCGCCAGTTCCTATATGAACTGGAACAGCGGTGCGAAATTGGAGCTGCTTGTGCAGAACAGCAGCGGCACGACGCTGGAAACGCATTTGCTCACGGACGCCAAGCCAAACGCCGCTATGGAGGACGGCTGGCAGCGTGTCAGCGCAACCTATACGCCCGCAGGCAGCGGCAACTACCGCTTCCTGTTTAAGCTCAGCGGCTGCAACGGCACGGCTTATCTGGACGACCTGCAATTAGAGCAGGCGGAAGCCGCCTCGACCTATAATCTGCTGCAAAACGGAAGCTTTGAGAACACGCTGTCCGGCAACTGGTCAATCAACGGCATGAGCAAGTCGTCTCTCACTACCACATTAAAGCCCTTTGGTACATCCGGCGTGAAAGTGACTGGAAGTCAGAATGCCATCCGGCGTGCAAGTCAGACTATTACATTGAATTGTTCTTCCGACACGACCTTCCTGCTTTCCGGCTGGGCATTGGCGGAGTATGCTGCGCCGAATTCTGTGCGGGAATATGAGTGGGGAAAACGCTATTTCGGCCTAATCGCAGAGATTATTTACACAGACACAAGCACCGCTGAAACGCAAAGTGTTCCTTTTGAGTGGTCGAGTACGGACTGGCAGTGTTCTGTCGGAACCATCGTGCCAAAGCGAAGCGGCAAAACGGTGAAAAACATCCATATTTACTGCGCCTACGACTACAACTCTGGTACGGCTTGGTTTGATAACATTTCCCTGCGGCAGGAGCCGGTGCAGACCTATCGCTATGACGAGAAGGGCAACGTGACCGCCGCGACGCAGACCGGAACGGGCACGGAGAACGCGCAGTATGATTCCAACGGCGTCGACCTGCTGCAATACACCGCCGCCAACGGCACGAAGTACAGCTATGAGTACAACAATGCCCACGACGTGACCAAGACCACCGTCGGCTCACTGACGGCCACGACGTCCTATAACAAATCCGGCAACACGACCGGCGCGCGGCTGGTCGGCAAGGATTCCAATGGAAATGCCTCCCTTGCCCTGCAAAGCAGCGCGACCCCGACGGCCGACCGCAACCACACGTCCTCCGTCACGGACGCCAACGGCAGCACGACGTCCTATACCTATAACGGTCAGACGGAGCTGCTCGCGACGTCGACGAACGCGGCCGGGCGGCAGACGACCTATGAATACTACCTCAGCAGCGGCCGCGCCAAGAGCACCTACCAGTCCGGCGTGGCGGCGATCGGCTACACCTATTCCGGCGGGCGTCTGTCGCAGCTCGACCGCAAGACCTACCGCAGCGGTGCGGCGCAGCACCAGTATTATAACTTTGCCTATAATGTCTGGGGTCAGACCACCGCGACCAAGGTCGGCAGCCGCACCCTTTCCACCAATACCTATTATAATTATGTCAACGACGACACCGCGCGCGGCGGCAACCTGAAATCCACGACCTACGCCAACGGCGATTCCGTCAGCTATACCTATGACCGGTTTGACAGATTGGTCAGGAAGTCGTATAATAGCGGTAGTTACGTTGCCTATGCCTACAACGCAGAAGGCTCTCTTGCGCGCTTGAGCTACGGCGATTCGACGGGCGAGCTTGCGAGTTATCGTTTCGAGTACGATTCCCTCGGCCGCCTGATCCGCAGCGCGGAGCTGGACGCCGACGGCGGCACGGTGCAGCGCACGGAGCACATCTATGACGGCTATAACCGCCTCTCGCGGCAGTCGTGGACGCTCGGCGGCAAGACCTACACGGAATATTATTCCTACGACGATGCCACCGACGGCAGCATGACCTCCTTCCGAACAACGGCGGAGCAGACGCTGCATTTCACCTATGATGCGCTGCGGCGGCTGCAAAAGACCACCGTCACGGACGGCAGCGGCACGTTGTTCACCGTCGCGAGGTCTTATTACACGACCGGCGGAAAGGCCACCACCCGGACGGAGTATTTTAACTACCGTATGCCGAACGGCAGCCTGATCGCGGGCGACCGCTACGTCTATGACGCGCTTGGCAACATCACGGAGCTTCAGGAAGCCGAACTGGCCTCCGGCAGCTCGGCGCGCCGCACAAAGGTTCGCTATACCTATGACGGGCAGAACCAGCTCAGGACGGAGACGCGCTATACGTACAGCAGCAATACCGATACGACCGGTACGTCTGTCACGTATACATATAACTACGACACAGCCGGGAACCTCCAAAGCGTGCAGAAAAACGGCGCGACCGTTCAGACCTACACCTATGGCGACTCCCAGTGGCGCGACCTGCTGACCAAGGTCGGCGGCACGACGATCTCCTACGACGCAAGCGGCAACCCCAAAAACTGGTATAACGGGACGACCTACACCGGCCTGACGTGGAAAAACGGGCGGCAGCTCGCGCAGATCACGACCGGCGGCAGGACGTCGGCCTACCGATACGACGCCGACGGCATTCGCACCTATAAAAAGGTGGGCAGCGTCGCGCACGAGTACCGCACGCTGAACGGCAAGGTCGTTTATGAGAAGATCGGCAGCGGCAGCACGGCTAAGATCATGATCTTCTCCTACGATGCACAAGGCCGCCCCTTTGCAGTCAAGTATTCCACCAAAAATGGCGGCAGTTACATAACATACTTCTATGCGCTGAACCAGCAGGTGGAGTCCTTCAACGAGCGTCTTACAGAAATTGTTGGCAAGGACTCTCTTATATATAATAATGTAGAGACGAGCGCAAAGGAGCTAACCATCGAGAACCTCTATGCCGCACTGAAGAGACACGGCATCAAATATCCGAAGATTGTCCTTGCCCAGGCCATCCTCGAAACAGGACGCTTCCGTTCCCGTGTCTGCAACGAGCATAACAACCTCTTCGGTCTAAGACACTCAAAGGGCTACTATAGCTTCAACCACTGGGAGGAGAGTATCATCGCCTATCGGGATAAGGTACAGTACAAGCACCGTGACAACGAGAACTACTATTCGTTCCTAAGACGAATCGGCTACTCGACATCGAAGGACTATGTCAGAAGAGTCCGTGAGATTGTGGGGCAATTGTGAAAAATCGCATACTATAGTTGGCTCTCATAGACCTGATATATTAATGTGAAACTTACGAGCCCATGAACTGCTATATTGAACGGGCTACCAGACTTTCGGTCTTTGGGACATTGTTAAAGGTAACATCGTTTGTACGAAAATGCCCTTTTTTGAAGAAAATCGACTTTTTTCATCAAATTCAGCGGTAAATCAGCAGTTTACATATGGCTACTGTTGCGGTTATGCGGAATAGTTCCTATCTTTGCAACAGAAAATCATACCGCAAGCACCTGACAGCTTGCAGGGCCAAGCTCCCTTAGAATACCGGCCTACCAAAAAGGAGCGCGTCTTATACTGTCACACGGAATTATCTTATGCCGCTACGAGGCGGACATAACAGAGGTGACCAAAACTCCATGACACGAGTTACCAACAACCAACCTTATGAACATACCATTCTTTAACATCGGAAAGTCTCCGGAGAAGAGACGCAACAAGATTTTCGTCGTCGCCAACCAGAAAGGCGGTTGCGGCAAGACCACACTCGGCGTGCTTCTTGCCAACCAACTCGTCCTTAAACATCACTGCCGTCTCATCGTACTCGATGCCGACCCGCAGCGCAGTATCGTCAAGAAACATGAGCAGGACAGAGAGCGCTGGCCACAGCTCCAGCCCCTGTATCAGGTAGTCCCCTGCACCCAGCTCAGCAGCGAGAAGGATACCCTCAACCTTATCTGGGCCATGCGCAACGAGGACTTCGACTTCATCATCGACACTCCGGGCAGTCTCACCCTTCAGGGCTTGCTTCCACTGGTGTTCGAGGCCGATGCCATCATCACCCCCATCCAGTTGGAGAAGACCAGCATCAACGGCACGACCGGCTTCATCGACATGACCGCTATGGTCGCCAAAGAGAACGGCCTTGAAAAACTGCCTCCGTTCTTCTTCGTGCCCAACCAGTTCAACAAAAACTGGGGCCGAAAGGACGAGCTTGCCGAGCAGCAGAAGTTCCTCGACCACTTCGCCATGCTGGGCACCGTCCTTCCGAAGATACCCAACAGCGCCGAGATCCAGCGTTACAGCACGCTCTTCCTCACCGACAAGCAGCATGAGATTATCGCCCCGTGCTACGACATGCTCTATGACAGCGTTTATAACGAAAAATCCAAATCCGCATGACTGAAGGCACATCTCAACCAATGGTTTTCGGGGATATTCACGAACTTCTCCGGAAAGTCAACGGTGAGAGCGAGCCAGCCTACATGTGGCAGAGTGACAAGCCCAAGGAAGAGGTAACGCCGGAGGAACTGCCGAAAGACCTAAAAGAACAATCCTGCGAGCCAAGCCAAAAGCCGGAAGAGGAGCCTTCTCCCAGTGCAAGAGAAGAAACCGATGATGACAAGCCATCCGAGAGTACGGGAAAAGACCTTCCCCAAAAGGAACAGCGCAAGTCACGTCCGTCCAAGCATGTCAAGAAGAAAGAATCCAAGGAGGCTGAACGAAGCGAGACAAAAGAGTCTTTGCCCAATGGAAACAGGACATCATTCTCAAAAGATGACATCCTCTCGCAGATACAAGCCTTCTCCTGTGATTTCGAGAACGGACGGCGCCACTGGGTGTTCCTGCCCGACGATGTGGTGACCACCCTTGAGGCTGTCTATGGCAGCCATCGCATCTCCGCCATCATCACAGTCCTTGCCCGGTCTTTCATAGATGCCAACAAGGATGATCTTCGTCGGCTCGTCACCCACCGCAGCGGCCTGTTTTGAGCAAGACAGACAGATAATAAAACCTATTAAGAAACAGATAAAACGAACTGAACACTATGAATACAACCTTCCAGCCTAAAACAAAACGATTCGTCTGGACACCGGAGCATGATGACATACTTAAGGAACGCTTTCAATCAGAGTATCTCCACAAGATAGCCGCCCATCTGGGCTTCTCGCTTAGTTCTGTTGCCAAGCATGCCCGTGAGCTCGGTCTCCGCAAGGACAATCCGACTGGCCGCAACCGTGACGCACGCGCCTTCGTGGAGATGGAATATACCAATCTCAGCTATCAGGAGATGGCAGAGCGCACCGGACTGCACAAGGAATCTATACGTATGATTGCCCGTGAGCTCGGACTGTCGCGAACCCCGGAGCAGCTCCGTACCATCCGAAGCCGCCGCCGTAAGGAACTCATCCAGAAGGAGCGCCGCCGCATCATCTTCGGTCTCGACCAACGAACAAACATAAAGGTAGTGAGAAACAACCGCAAGATCCGTCTTCGGGGTTCCCTCAAACGCCTCGGCTACATTCCTGCAACCGACGGCCATACCTTCTTCTACTATCCCGGTCTTCGCCGCCATCCCGTCAAAGAGGCCAACGGCAAGACACTTGGGTTCACTTTTCTGCCATTGCCGACAGTGTGCGCGGAGGAAACGGAGAATTATTCAGCATCTCCGGCCGTGTCGGCCAATGAGCAGACTGTCAACTAAACCAATCAGATAACCAGTAACCAGACTACCGACTATGAAAACAACAGGAACGATCACGAAAGTCCTGCCCGTACGGACAGGCACGTCAAAGAAGGGCAGCACATGGGCAGCCCAGCAGTATGTACTCAAGACCGACGGTGACGGCGAGCTGCTCTTGGAAGTCTTCGGGCAGAAAGAGATAGACGAGTACGCCATCACCGAAGGCGAGAAGCTGACGGTGACCTATGTCCCCAAAGTTCATGAGGCAGGAGACAAGGTCTTCGGCAAAAACAGCGTCACCGGTATCGAACGCGACGACACACAACCTTTTGCAGAGTAGCTTATGGCTTTCACTAGTATAGTAATAGTTATTGTTGTGATTTATGTCTTTGGCTATGCGGGCATGATCGTCTATGACCTCTTCCTCAAGAAGGAGCCCGTGGAGTTCATGCCCAAGCCCAAGGACGTAGAGATTGACATCTCCGACGAGGCAGGACAGTTCAAGCCCATCACTGTGGGCAATGACGAGCCCAAGGCTCAGCCTGTCAAGAGCGAGATGCTGAAAGCCACAAGGAAGGCGTATGAAAATGAAGACAACCATTCCATCACAGAAGAGGAAAAGAAGGCCGTCGAGAATGCCAGCAAACCATCCAATATCAAAAATGACAAGAAGTGGAATGTGGAAGTGCCCTTCGAGCCTTCTCCCACAACTCCCTCAGAGACAAACATTGGGTCAGAAGTCAAGGGCAGTCCGTCTGAGCGCAAGCCAACCGATGACATCGAACCGCGTCCCACGGATGCTGAGACCCAAAAACGCATACAAGAACTTGTCCGCATCAAGCGGCAAGAGATATTGGCTGAGGAAATGACCATCGCATCAGCTGCACAAGACGAGCAGAAACGTATAGAGTCCGAAACTGTAGGAAATATAGTGGGAGAAGACAGAAGTAAGGATTCGGAAAACAGACAGTCCGAGGTTTCAAAAGACACCGCAGACGAAGCCAAGCCCTCCGACCCCGATGTCCGCATCGTCGAGCCTGAGCAACCTCATTCTCCACAAGTATCGAATGCCGAAGGCGAAGAACTTTCCAAAGGAAAAAATCCTTCAAAGTCAGATTTCCAAGAGAAGACATCTGCAAAGCCTGCACCTGCAAAGAAGCCAAGACCTCCCAAGTCACTCAAGCAGCCGGAGTTCCGCAGCGATGCTTACTTCGACATCCTAAAGGTTCAGATTGACGACTCCAAACAGCAGACAAAGCTGCAGGGAGCCCAGACAGCCGAGCAAGTCAGCAAGGAGGCTAAGCAAGTTTCTCTCGACGAAGCTCAGATGACACTCAGACAAATCAACAATTTATGGGAAAAGAAAGAATCAGAGCGCGTTCTCGATGAGGACGAGCTCCAAGCGATAGAAAAATCTGAACGGTCGAACCGTGAGGCTCCGCCAGAATTCAATATTTAGGGTTAGTTTCTCAAAAGATGAATACGTTTTAGAATGTTATTTAGAGTGTTACTTTCCATTTAGTAAAGATTGATTGATAAGACAGCTTCGGGAAGAGGGCTGCGCCGTGAGGCAAGGGGATCAGACGGCCACGCGAGTGGTACTCACCCATCTTCCACCTTTCATGTGGTCTTTAAATTGTAACGTAATGAAATATCTTAACCAACTTATGTTACAAACCATTTCAACCAAAACCATCATGAACTCCTGCATGAGCGCATGCAAGAGAATCCCCGTGAAGCGTGTAGCCGCCTTCCTCGGAATGTTCCTTTTCTGTGCCGTCATGACCTTCGCCCAGAGCAAGGGAGCCGGCGGATTCCAGAAAGCCATCACCGAGGTATCGAGCTACCAGACCCCCGTCAGTAACTTGATGAAGGCCATTGCTGCCGTCATCGCACTCGTCGGCGCATTTTCCATCTATTTCAAGATGCGTGCGTCCGTTAATGGATATGTGCTAAATGCCTCTTTAGCAAGAGGATAGGTTTGACTCGAAGACCTACTCCCAAACGACTTACCCGGTTAAGGAAACTTTAAGGGGAACATAGCATGTCGTAAGTTTTAATGAGCCTTAACAAATTTTGTTACATAAGCAAAATTAAAAAGACTTAATTAATTCAAAGCGGAAAGTCACCTAACTGTCATGGTGCGACTGAACCGCAAGGGAGAAAGACAGACATGAGGATGAAGTCTGGATTGATTGAACGATAGTCTTGCGACAATTGAAGTGGTTATGGCGAAAGACAGTTGAAATTGCCATAGTGTTGACAGGCAGCTTCCCTGCATTTGAAGTTTGTCCAAGAGAATGTCACACCGCAGCCGCAATAAGCGGAAAGAGACGAAAGTCGCATCCGACAGTCTGCCGCGCTAATAGTTGGCGCATATCTAAACGGAGATTGCCTAAATCGGAACGCCGTAAGGCTATTGGGGTGGGCCCATGAATATCCGACATGGCAACGGAGCTCCCATAGTAGTCTGAGCAAGGGAAAGCCTTGTACATGGCGAAGGGGAGATGAGTACTAACATTAATACAATTAAAGGAAGATGAGTGATTCATTAAGAAATCCAGAGAGTGTATTAAAAGCTCTAAGCGAACACAGCTCAGATTTGGACTACAAGTTCGAACGGTTGTATCGGAATCTGTTCAATAAGCAGTTTTTCTATGCTGCCTACCAAATCATATATGCCAACCCTGGAAATATGACGGCAGGAACAGACAAGAGGGCTGCGGAAGGATTTACCCTTGAGCAGATTGACAATCTTATCGTAAGTCTCCGTAATGAGACTTATCAGCCATGCCCTGCAAGGCGGACGTATATACCGAAGAAAAACGGCAAGTTGCGTCCACTAGGCATCCCTGCTTTCAACGACAAGCTTGTGCAGCAGGTAGTGAAGATGATTCTTGAAGCCATCAACGAGGGATACTTCGAGTGGACCTCGCACGGATTCAGACCAAATCGGAGCTGCCATACCGCACTCGCACAAATTCAGAAGCAGTTCTCAGGAACTAAGTGGTTTATAGAAGGAGACATAAAAGGCTTCTTCGACAATATAGACCATGACGTCCTCATAGAAATTCTTCGCAAGAGAATAAAGGATGAACGTTTTCTGAGACTGATTAGAAAGTTTCTGAATGCAGGTTATGCCGAGAAGTGGGAATTTCACCACACATACTCGGGAACGCCCCAAGGTGGTATCATTAGCCCTATACTGGCTAACATCTACCTTGACCAGTTCGACAAGTATATGGCGGAGTATGCTGAGAAGTTTGATAAAGGAGACGCACGAAAAAGAAACAACGAATACTACCGACTGAACACGAGGATGTGCAATCTGAAGAAGAAAATCAACTCTGTGGAAGACAGTACAGAACGTGCAGAAATGATATACAAGTATCAGAATATGCGCAGTCAAAAGTTCAGCATGTCACCCACAGAGGCAATGGACGAAAACTACAGAAGCATACAGTATGTAAGGTACGCAGACGACTTCCTCATAGGAGTCATCGGCAGCAAGGATGACTGTGTAAAGATGAAAGCGGACATCGCAAAGTTCATGAGTGAGAAATTACATCTTGAACTGTCCGACGAGAAAACGCTTATCACCAACGGACAGGACAAAGCCAAGTTCCTTGGATATGAAATCTCTGTGAGGAAATCCAATGCAGTCAAGAGAGACAAGAATGGAATCCGCTGTAGAGTATTCAACGGCTCTGTAGTGCTTACGGTTAACATTGAGACTGCGAGAAAGAAGCTGTCTGCGCTGGGTGCTCTCAAGATAGAGAACATCAATGGCAAAGATGTGTGGCGCTCGCAATCGCGTGGCAAGCTGATAGCACTTGAACCCGACAAGATACTCGCTCAATACAATGGCGAGATAAGAGGATTCTACAATTACTACTCGATTGCATATAACACTTCCTCAGTGTGTTCTACATTCGGCTACATTATGGAGTGGAGTCTGTATAAGACTCTTGGGCAGAAACTGAACCTTTCATCCATGCAGGTGAAAAAGAAGTACTGTAAGGATAAAGACTTCGTAATCCCCTACAAGGATAAAAAGGGCAAAGAAAAGCTTAGAATGCTCTACAATGGAGGCTTCAAGCGCAGAAATGCAGATATTAATTCTAAGGTGGACATCTTGCCACATAGGATTACTCTGCCGTTCCCAAGTATTCCCGAAAGATTAAGGTCGGGAGTCTGTGAACTCTGCGGTAAGCAGAATGTGGAAAAACTAATTGTCCATCAAGTCCGTAATCTGAATCACCTTAAAGGTGAGAAAGAGTCAGAGAAAGCAATGCTGGCAATACATAGGAAGACGCTTGTCGTCTGTCAAGAATGCTTTGCTCTGATTCAGCGAGGTATCAAATAGAGCTCGTTGGGAAAAGAGAGCCGTATACGTGGAAACATGTACGTACGGTTCGGGGGCAGACGGATGAAGACCCGCCGCCGTAAGGCGGAAATGGGCGTTGTCTTGTCGAGCCTACAGAACGGCGACCAGGATGTCAAGAAGGCCATCATGCTGACTATTGGCGGTTGTGTAGCTTTCCTTGCAATGAGCGAGGCTTTGCCTTTGTTCTTCAAGTAGTTGCAAGCTACAGTTAAACAAGGAGTCCGACTTACCGAATCATCGAAGTCGGACACCTTTTAACTCTGAATACTCTATCAAAGACAATATATAATATAAAATAATATCGTAATAAAACTACGAGATAATGGACATCAATTTCAACGGCATCCCTGTCTTCAAGGGACTCCAAAAGCCACTGGAGTTCATGGGCATCCGCGGCAGGTTCCTGACCTATGCTGCCGGAGCCATCGGCTTGAGCTTCCTCGGCTTCCTGCTGTCCTCCATCCTCTTCGGCAAGCTCGTCGGCTTCATCGTCATGGTCTGCCTCGCCGCCGTGGGAATCATATCCATCTATGTCAAGCAGCGCAGTGGACTGCACAGCAAGAAACGGCACCACGACATCTACTTCTTTTACAAAATGTATGAGCGGTAGCCGCGACCATAAAGAAAATCGAACACAAAAATCAGTTACTACAAACATAACCTACCATGGCAAACAAGAAAAAGCCGCTTGACGGCCTCTTCGCCCAGCTCCAGGACATCAAGGATGGCTCCGGCAAGCTGCTGAACACGGTTCTCTTCTCGAAGAACGGCAATCCGTCTGTCATCATCGAGATTGAGAACCCCGTTCAGCAGTATGCCACGGACGCTGTGCAGTATGTCGCCTTCACCGACGTGCTGAACAACATCGTCCAGACACTCGGCGAGGGCTATGCCCTGCAGAAGCAGGACGTGCTGTGCCGCCAGAGCTACCACCACGACATCACCGACGATATGGAGTTCCTCACCAGGAGCTACTTCCGCTGCTTCAATGGCCGACCCTATACCGAGATACGCACTTACCTTATTATCACGCAGGAGGCCGTTAAGTCCGCCTTCGTGAAGTACGACCCCAAGACATGGCTCGACTTCCACACGAAGGTGAGCAAGGTCATGGACATTCTCAAGGAGCGTGGCATCTGGCACAGAAAACTCACCAAGGACGAGGTCAACGAGTACCTCCACCGCTTCATGGCCTTCCACTTCAAGGACGGTCCGTTCACCATGCAGAGCTTCAAGGCCGGTGACGACTGCCTGAAGATGGGCGACAAAGTAGTAAAGTCCTTCGACATCGTCGATGTGGACGAAATCGACCTGCCCTCACTGATCAAGCCCTACCAGCCCGTGGCCGTCAACGGCTATGTCATTGCCACCGACCTGCTGGCCTTCCTCAGTGAGATACCTGATGCCGACTGCGTCATCTACAACCAGGTCATCCAAATCCCACAGCAGCGCAAGCTCCTCCGCAAGCTGCAGTCCAAGGCCAAGCGCCACGGTTCCATGCCCGACCCCAGCAACAAGATCGCCAAGGCCGACATCGAAGCCGTGCTGAACCTCCTTGCCCAGGACAGCAAGCTGCTCGTCTATACCAACTTCAACCTACTTGTCAGCTGCAAGGCCGAGAAACTGACCCCCGTGACGAGCTTCATCGAGACCAAGCTCTACGAGTGCGGCATCTTCGCCAGCAAGAGTGCCTACAACCAGTTGGAGCTCTTCATGGACTCCTTCCCCGGCAACGCCTACTCGTTCAACCCCGACTACGACCTCTTCCTGACGCTCAACGACGCAGCCCTCTGCCTCTTCTTCAAGGAGCACCTCAAACACTCCGAGAACACGCCCCTCAAGACGTGGTACACCGACCGTCAGGGCCTGCCCGTATGCATCGACATCACCGGCAAGGAAGGCAGGGTGAAGATGACCGACAATGCCAATTTCTTTTGCATCGGCCCAAGCGGAAGCGGTAAGTCGTTCCACATGAACTTTAATGTCGGAAAACGGCTGCAAACGGCTGCAAGTAATCGGTTGATTATCAGTTAACAAGCGTTTGCAGTCTTTCCATATGGCTATTGTGAGTTCCATCCGTTTTGATTAATTTTGTACCGCATTTGGAACTTGACAATGAAGTGCCGCGGCATAAGATGTTGCACCCTAAAGCAGATAATGCAACGCAGCTGCACCAAAATTGTCAGACAATGCTGAAAACGGATAAATTCACAAGAACAAGCACTATGGGAAAGAAAAGCGAAACACAACTTAACAGTTCGGGCGGCATCGTTGTCAACGTAAGTCCGCGGCAGGTGGCTGAGCTGCTCGGCATCAGTTTGAGGACTTACTACACGATGGTCAGTCGGGGAAAGCTGCACCCGGTCAAACTTTCGGAGCGTGTGACGGTCGTCGCACGGAAAGAGATTCTCAGTATGATAGAGGCGGCACTTGGGGAGACGCTCTCGCAGTCGATATTCTCAAAAGACAAACGGAATGATTGTAAGGGGAAGGACAGCAAGGGAAAGGCGAATGATGGTGCTAAGACTCGCAGAGTGTCGAAAGGAACTGCCAAGGACCGTGCTCCCGTCGGTGTCACCCACGACACACATTATACCATGGCGGAGGTCTGCGCCAAGTTCGACTACAGCTATGGCCGTCTCTATGCACTCAGAATGCGGTATCAGATTTCTGCCGTCCACGCTTTCGGCACGACGTGCTATCCGAAGGAGGCTGTCGACAAGGCCATCGCTGAGGAGCGTGAGCGGCTGGGCAGGACGCTCGGCGAGCATTGGTACACCTGCGGAGAGCTGATGCGCATCTATGGCCTCGGCAAGACGCAGGTCAGACGGTTCGCCAACACCCACAACGTGCGGACGAAGAAGGCCAACGGCAACCGGCTCTATTACTTGAAGGAGGACTGGGAGGCGGAGCGAAGAAAGGCTGAGGGCAAGAGCTCGTCAACCAAGGAGAAGCGCAAGGGCGCGTCATGAACCATAAAAAGCGGAGCGTTGCTATTGGCCAAATCCGAGTCCGATTGTTTCGAAAAAACGGCAAATATACGGGTAAAGCATGGAAAATCAGGCATAAACAAGGCCAAACAATGGCAAACAGTTGTTGCAAGACATAATCGGTCGTAACTTTGTAGAAGATTTAGCTGCACTCGGCAATGTGAAAGCACGCTTTCATTGCGCTCGTTTGGAAAATCTTTGTAGAAGATTTAGCAATCCAACTGCCTATCCTCATGGAGACGGCAACAAGACGCTAGTATCATTAAGACCATTAAATTGAAACATTTAAAAATAATAACTATATGACAAACCTTTGTACAAAAGTAACAGTGCGCCAGCGGAAGCTGGCAAAGGGCAAGGTCTCACTCTACCTTGACTATTACCCTGCTATCCGCCATCCCCGGACGGGACGGATGACACGGCGCGAGTATCTGGGCATATACATCTATGCCAACCCCACGGAGCGGTTCCAGCAGGAGTACAACCGCTCGATGATGAAGAAGGCGGAACTCATCAAGTGCCGCCGCACGGAATCTGTGATCAACGAGCAGTTCGGTTTTCTCGACCGGGCAAAAGGCCGTGAGAGCTTCCTCGACTATTTCGAGAAGCAGATGCAGGAGAATGAGTACGGCCACAATTGGCAGACGGCTTTCGGGCACTTCAAGGACTATTGTGGCGGTAACTGCTGTTTCGACGACATCACCGTTGACTACTGCCAGAAGTTTCTCGGCTACCTCATGTCGGAGAAGTGTGTCCGCAACGGCAAACTGATGATGGCATCGTCGGCAAACAACTGTCTGTGTAAGTTGAAGGCGGTGCTGAGGATTGCTTTCGATGACGGCAAGCTCAAGGAGAACGTCGCCACAAAGTTGGAGAAGGCTGAGAACGACAGTACGCCGAGGGAGTTTCTGACCCTCGACGAGGTGAAACATCTCTCGGCTACTCCCTGCAAGAGTGAAGTGCTAAGACGCGCAGCATTGTTCTCAGTGCTCACGGGACTACGTGTCAGCGACATCATCCGACTGAAATGGGACAACATCGAGCCGTCAGCCGATGGCGGCTGGATGCTCCACTTCCGCACGAAGAAGACGCATAAGGAGAGTTTCCTGCCTGTCAGCGACGAGGCAGTAGAGCTGTGCGGAGAGCGGAAGGACGGTCAGGTGTTCAAAGACTTCACCACGGGCATCGTGGCCTATCACCTGAAGAAGTGGCTCAAGGCGGCAGGAATCACGAAGCACATCACCTTCCACTGCTTCCGCCACACCTTCGCCACGCTGCAGTTGGCGGCAGGCACGGACATCTACACCATCTCAAAGTTGCTCACCCACAGCGACGTGACAACCACGCAGGTCTATACAGATGTGGTCAGCTCCCTCAAACGGGACGCGACAAACAAGATCTCATTGAAATGAGACTCACATTATCTCATTCTCACATACTCACAGAATAGAAAACTATCATTCTAACAGACTAACATTTTGATACTATGGAAAACCGAACGTCAACCTCACTATCAACTACTACCATGAAGAATATTACCTTTGACGGGATGCCGGAATCTCTGGCATCCCTCCATGAGAAGTGCGACACCATCATCGCCCTGCTGTCATCCATCGCCAACGGTGCGTCTTGTGCGAGTCTGCACACACTCATCGGCATGACAGAGGCCAGCAAGCTGCTCGGCAAGAGTCCATCGACCATCTACGACATGACCTCGAAACGGAAGATACCCTTTCACAAACGTGGCAACAAGCTCTATTTCTTCCAGGACGAACTGATGAAGTGGATTACCGACGGAGGATACAGCGACACCCACTACCCAGACGATGCCGTGGCTAACATTGACGAACGCAAGGCCGAAAGGCATCTCAAAACCCTGCAAGCGGAAGTCAAGCGAAAACCGAAACCGTTGATGTCCTGACGTTGTAGCAAAGCATTATATCAATATATTACTCATGTAAGCATATTGCCTGATCAAGAATATTACATGCGCAAACATATTGCTTGAGCAAGCATATTGCACTCGCAAATATCTCACTTGGGCAAACAACTTGCTTGAGCAAATATATTGCTTTACGTTCGAGAATCCGCAACGGTTGGGTGAAGATAAAATCAATCTGATCAATCAGAGCAATCTGTGGATAGATTCTATCTGATCAATCAGAGCAATCCGCGGATAGATTCTATCTGATCTAGCTGAGCAATCCGCAGATAGATTCTATCTGATCTATCTGATCTATCTTTCCCCATCTTTGAGTTAGAGTTTATCTGGGTCAATTGATAAAGGTTATCATACTTATCATGGTTATCACATGATTAAGATTATCATACCTATCATGGTTATCACATGATAAATGTTATCATACTTATCACGGTTATCACGTGATAAAGGTTATCATACTTATCACGGTTATCACGTGATAAAAGTAATCAATCGCATAGTCTGAGCCAGTAAAATACTGAGTCTGCGGATAATTGCAATCGCCCAACAATTGAGGAAAAACCGTCATTTATCACTAAATACAGACATGATGCCATATATATCGCAAAACATACCGCTACGGCAGTCCATTGGGAATAGCAAGTTGTACTTTTGTGGCCACACGAGGCATTCGCCGTCGTATGACCATAAAAGTCACTTGCCAGCGGAGCTGGGGATGAAATCTCGGTAGCAACTCCCGGATTATCTCTTGAAATATGAAGAGGCCATGAACTCAAAGACTGCCCAATGTGAATTCCAATCTCCAATAACTACCAACTTTAACAACTTCAACAGATGAACGATACCAACAGGAACAATGTTTGCAAAGTCAGACTCAACGATGAAGAGCTGCAGCTCTTCCAGAAGAAAGCACAAAGCTACAGCGACAATACGAGTGCCATGATTCGTGATGCTGTCACCCGTTTCGACGACAAACGAACAAGAGGGAGAATAGAAGCAATGACGACACTGCTCACCTTCTACAACAAGTATCAGCAACAACTCTCGTGGCTCGGCGGCAACTTCAACCAAGTCATGCACCATGCCAATGAGCTGGCCATTGATGACAAGCTTAGCAAGAACTACTTCCATAAGGTCATCATGCCGGAGGCTCAGGCTGCAGTGAAAGTAATCAGAGGTATCAAGGCAGAGTTGGATGCCATCCACGGCAATATAGAACAAATGTAATCCGTTTCATATCTCCATCAACGCCCATATCCATGTAATTACGTTCTGTGCAGCACCATATGGTCTTAAGCGAGGCCATAATCTTGAGAGAGTATTTTTAATTTCAAAATATAGTGTTTTATACAGAAAATATTCCAAATTCACACGTTCTTACAGATATTCCCATAGATTTGCTATTTGTTTATGTTAAAACCATAAAAATATCGTTTTATTTATCCTATTTTATATACTTTTGCAAAAAAGTAATAGCCGCTAAATATGGACCATTTATTAAAGGCAGTCATATTCTCAGGACTGATTCTGTTAGGAGGTGACCTTTCAGCACAGGAATCTTCCTTCCAGTTAGGCATTCGCTTGGGTGGCGGAATGTCTGTCAACCCGGGCATGGACAAGATTCTCGTTCCGGAGGATTACTATTCCAACTACACTTTCAAGGACAAATGGCAGGTCGTACCGACGGCAGGTATCTTCGTGCAATACCATACTCCAGAATCCATTATAGGTATAGAGGGAGGTATCAGCTACTGGCAGAAGGCCTCCCAACCGGTCTATGATGACAAGGAAGGGTTGCACTACGAGGTGACACCCCGCTACAACCACCTTGGTCTCACCGCCCTCTTCAAGGTCTATCCATGGAGAAAAGGCTTCAACGTCGCCGTTGGCGGCAGGGCAGGAGCCAACCTCAACGGCAAGGGCATTTCCTATGACAGCAATCAGGAAGAAGAGCGGTTCTCCAAATATCAGTTTGCCACAGTAGCCGAGACAGAACGCCTAATGAAGGAGAAGTTGACCGGCAAGCCAGATGTGGCCATCGGGGGCGGCTTCGGCTATGAGATTGGAAGGCACTGGGGAATAGACCTTCGGTATTTCTACGGTGTCACCTCCACCATCAAAACGGAACGCAACGACTACAACTGGGTGGAGAAGTCCACTCACAGCCACACTGTCGAGCTAAGCGTCAGCTACCTTTTCGATTTGTAGTCATCCTCCACAATCCCGGACATTATGGAACACAGAGACAACAGACGCAATCGGTATATCCTGACAGGAGTCCTCATCGTCGTGGCAGCAGCTTTCGGCATAGAGCGATGTACGCAGGACGGTCCGGAGGAGGAACCTCCCGCACGGCATCAAACCATGCGTTCCGGCACAGGCACCCCAATAGCTTCCACACGCAAGGCTGTCGGCTCCCCACAGCAAGAGGTCGGCAAGCGTATATATGATAAGGATGCCATATCCAGCAAGGTGAGAAGAAAAAGAGAGCCCCATACGGACGAGGTGGCAAGCTGGGGACCCCATATTTCTCACACGAGGGCACACTACAGGACAAAGTCCACCGTCTCAGAAGGAATCGATACATCAACATCCCTTCCAACAACTTCATCTTCATCCGTCTCCTCATCCGCCGGTAATGACACAGGTCATGTGGACAACAGGAATACCGAGTCCGACCGCCAGTCAGCACAGAAGCAGGAAGAAAGACATCTCCAAAATACGGAGACAACGACATCCGGCACCGAAGCTACAGGTTCCCCGACAGGCCCGCGGCACAGCTTCTGTCACAGGCACCTGTTCCGCCTTGGTCTCAGGGCCGGGGCCGGATATTCCAAGATCACGGGACTGGGAAGCATTGTTGAGAGCTACGATGTGCGTCCGACGTTCACGATGGAGGAAAGAGGCGTCGTCGTCCCCCGTATAGGCATCTTCGGCACCTGGCAGTACCGCCGCCTCGGTGCAGAGTTAGGTGTGGATTATATGAGGTTTTCCAGCAAGATTACCGAGCATAAGCTACCGCAGGATGTCACGGAGACAACAAAGTTCCATTATGACTTTCTTACTCCGCAGCTCATGTTCCGCTTCTATGCCTTCCCAAAATTCTATATGGGTGCCGGCATCAGCGCAGCCATTCCCTTTGGCAGCCGCCATATTGATTTCAGCAATGACCGTAACGGACAGGTGTACCGCCAGCAAGCAGAGCGCACGCAGGACCATCTCAGGGAGTCGCTCAAAGCCCGCGTACTTTTCATGCCCTCTGTCAAGATCGGATTTGCAGACCCGAGAAGCGGGCTGGAGGCCGGTATCGAGTATGGCTTCGGTCTTAATGACCTGCTCCGCACACGCCCCAATGACTACAGCTATCAGGAGCGTAAGAATAACGTGCAGTATGTCAGTTTCACCATTGGCTACAGCCTGCCGCTGAACAAGAAAGAATAACCTTAAAGCGTCACTTCATGAAACAGAGATACCTCATAACAGCCGTCCTTCTCGCCCTTGCGCTATCATCCGCCGCCCAGACACCGGGAGGTGTGGGAAAGCCGGAGATATGGACCCGTGACACCGCATCGGTACGGATTGCACCAGGAACAGGCCTTACATACGTAGGTGTCAGTCGTGTCCTTGGGCCAGAGGAGCAGACAATCTGGAGCTTAGGCAGCGAAAAGAATACCACACGCATACAGACAACGAATCGTGCGGCAGACCTCGGTCACGGCACTTTCATGAACTACGCCAAGGACTCCCTTCCCGAGATGCGCTTGTACAGCTATACCACATCTTTAGGCAACGGCAACGGCCAGACGCTGCTTATAGGCCGTACTCCCAATGCCAAACTGCCAGTGAGAAACCTTGACGGCTGTACAGAAGAGTATGTCGTCTATAACCGCCAGCTATCCGATGTGGAGCGGCAGCGTGTGGAGAGCTGTCTTGCCTTGAAATATGGTATATCCCTCCGCAGCAGCTATCTGAACTCCCGTGGTGCGGTTATCTGGAACGCCTATGCCAATAAGGTCTATGGTCACCGTATCGCCGGCATCATCACCGACTCACTGTCAGCCCTTCATATCGGTAAGGGCAGGAGCTGTGAGGACGGAGCCTTCCTTACGGTATATACAAGAAAGGGTCTTGACGACGGTCAGAGTCTGCTGTGGGGTGATGACAACGGCAGGCTTGCCTTCGCTACGAGCAAGGCATACGGTAAATGGCTTGGCAGGAGGTGGAGCACATTCGCCACCAATATGGCCGGAACAGAGGTAGACCTTGTGGCAGACAGCCGTCAGCTCCGCCAGATACAGCCCCTTTCTGACGGGGAAAGCTATTATCTTGCCGTAGACCCGACAGGTACCGGCAGCTTCTCCGTCAAGACGCTGCAATATCACAAGGCCGATGTCATTGCCGGGGACAGTATCGTCTTCAGGAATATCGTGGCCGGAGCCAAGGATGTGTTCACTCTCCGAGCCGCCAAGGATATGTTCACCACCATTGAGGTCCGGCAGCCCGGCGAGAAGAACGGAAGTACCGGAAGCCTTGACGTGAGGGTGACAGGCGGCATACCGCCCTACAGAATGGTACTCTGCCGCGAGCGGCTCTCAGTCTTCGACCGCACCAGCGGCGACAGCCTCCAGACAGCCGAAGGACTGGCAGAAGGCACATATCTGTTGTCCACCACCGACCGTGTGGGCAATGTCGCCGAGAATGAGTTTCAGATCTCTACGACAGGTATTACAGAGATACCTTCCGATGGCATGACAGATCATGATGGTAGTATCTTCTCCAATGTGCGGATAAGCCCAATGCCAACGACGGACGGATATGTTGATGTGCAGGTAGAGCTTGGCAATACCGCCCCACTGGACATGGCGCTCTATACCACCGGCGGCGCCACGGTCAGCACACGCTCCTACGCCCCGGACTCCTATTTCGCCACGAAAATCTATCTTCCCTCACCGGGTGTCTATCTCCTGACACTTCGTAGCGGGAAGCAAGAGAGAACAGTAAAACTGATAAGAAAATAAACAGCCACTGGAATAGTCAACAAGACAGAGCAAACGATGAAGTATTCAACGCATACCCTTTTCCTCTCACTGATATTGTTATCAGGTATCGCCCTGACATCCTGCAACAGGCAGGGGAGCCGTTCTGAGAACAGAACGGCAGTCGAGGCGGTATCTGCGAATGCGTCAGAAGATTCCATCCACTCCCGCACCACGGACAAGGCAGAACAGGAAAAGCATGCCGTTGACAGTACGTCTTCCAAGAAGCCGGCCAATCGCATAATCACGAGCCAAAGGGCTGGTGCAGCCACGCATAAAGCCCGGAGACCATCCAACGGCAATCTTGCTGACCTTGCCAGGCGTACCGTAAGCAAGTTCTTCTCCAACTCCGACAGCGACACGCTCTGTGTGGGACGCGCCCAGCTTGCCGTGCCTCGTGAGGCCATGGCATACGGCAAGGTTCTCAGCATCACACCACTTAGACGAGACGAGCTGCCGGATCTTCCCACGGGCATGGTGAACGTCACAGGCAGCTGCGACACGCTGATGGCGCGCACGGATACCGTCTCCGGCTATCGTTTCCTCCCTCATGGCAACCATTTCGTCCATCATCTGGCCAGCATCAGCGTCCCCTACGACAGCACCCTCATCCCGAAGGGTTATACGGCTGATGACATCCATACCTATTATTATGACGGGTTGCACCAGCGATGGACGATGCTCCAGTCAAAGGGCGTTGACACCCGACGTGAGGTAGCGATGGCGGAGACCTCCCATTTCACCGATGTCATCAACGGCATCATCAAGGTGCCGGAGAGCCCGGGGACGCAGAACTATGTCCCCACGGGCATCAGCGAGCTCAAGGCCGCAGACCCTGCCGCCGGCATCCGGCAGACAGAGGCACCGACTGCCAACCAGAACGGTACGGCAAGCCTGTCCTATCCTTTTGAGACACCGGCGGGACGCAATGACATCAGTGCCGGCGCAGGACTGCAGTACAGCAGCGACGGCGGCAGCAGCTTCGTCGGCTATGGCTGGAGCCTGCCGCTGCAGAGCGTCGACATAGAGACCCGCTGGGGCGTGCCGCACTTTGATGAGAAGTACGAGAGCGAGAGCTACCTCCTCATGGGGCAGCAGCTCAGCGACCGTCTTTACCGCCGTACTGACTCGCTTGCAAGACAGGCCGACAAGACGTTCCACCCGATGGTGGAGGGCAGCTTCAGCAAGATTGTCCGCCGGGGAAACAGTCCGAAGGATTACTACTGGGAGGTAACCGCCAAGGACGGGACCACCTACTGCTATGGCGGCTACAATGGTCAGGTGAGTGATGAGACGACGCTGACTGACAGCAGGGGCAACCGCATCAAGTGGGTCCTTCAGCGCGTCACCGACGTACACGGCAACTTCGCCGCCTTCCATTACACGAAGGCAGGCAACAACCTTTATCCTAATAAATACACTTATACAGGCTATGGCACAGAGGAGGGACTTTACAGCATTGAGTTTGACGTAGACTCCACCGGTTCCTTCCGCAAAGATGTTGTAAAGAACGGCCGTTTAGGCATCCTTCAGACCGACAAATCCCTACTGAAACGTGTCACTGTCAAGAACAACGGCAGGCAGCTTCGTGCTTACCTCATGGACTATGTGTCCGGAGTCTTCGGCAAGACCATGCTGACGAGTATCACCGAGCTTGACTCGAAGAACGATACAGTCGACAAGCATCAGTTCGACTACTACCAGGATGTGACAGGCCCTTCCAACCTGTTCTCCAGGGACGCCGTCGTCTATACGGCAGGGCAGGAGGACTATGGCAGGCTCGTCAAGTCCGTGGTTGGCAATTTCACGCCGACGCTGTCACTGTTGGGCGGCGGTTCCGCCAAGGGCAACACTGTAGGCGGCGGTGTCATGGTGGGAGCCGGATGGGGACCCGCGTCCGTCAATGCGGGAGCTTCCTACAGTCATACCAAGTCAAGCAATGAGGGCCGGGTGGCCCTTGTGGACATCAATGGCGACGGCATGCCCGACAAGGTATGGAAGGACAGGCACGGCCTGCACTATCGCCTGAACCAGAACCATGACCTCGGTCATCCCGCTTTCGGGGAGCAAAGAGACATAGAAGGCATATCCAGCTTCTCCCAGGGAACGGTGACAAGTCACTCCCTGAATGCCAATGTCGCCACGGGCTTCGGCCCCGGCAGTGCCGGCTATGCGGTCGACAAGACGACCGACCAGAGCAAGACGAAAGTCTATTTCCAGGACTTCAACAGTGACGGCCTGATAGACATCGCCTGCAACGGTACGGTATACTTCAACCACAGCGACGGGAAGACAGTCAGGTTCCTGCCGTCCAGTGCCAATACAAAGAACCGGATCCTCTCCGCTGCCAAGCCGTTCATAGCCAAGGCCTTTGTCCCCGATTACAAGGCCATCCGTGACTCCCTGGAGCAGGAATATCCCCTGCATGATGCCGTCAGGGTGTGGAGAGCGCCCTACGCAGGTACCATACAAGTGTCGAGCCGTGTGAGCAAGCCCTCGGGCACCGGTGACGGCGTCAGCCTGAGCATGCAGTTTAACAGTGATATTGTCTGGCAGGACACGCTGCTGCAGTCCGGCACGGTCGATGTGCCTGTCCTTACCCGCAGCGTCAGTCCGGGAGACTACATCACGTTCAGGGTAGGCGCACGCTACTCCGGCGTGGGAGACGAGGTGGGGTGGGATCCGGCCATTACCTATACCTCGATGAAGGTAAACAGGTATGCCGGTGCTGACCTTACGCACTATCAGAGCAGCAAGGATTATATCCATGGCGAGTACTCCACGGCAGCCGTCGCCGAGGGCAGGACGAACCGCTTCGACGGAACCTTCAGCAAGCAAAAGACCTCCGATGACGTGACATTAGCTGTCATCAAGACCGACAAGGAAGGAAACCAGACCGTGCTCGACAGCCTGACGCTGAAGGCCGACACCGTTGTCGCCTCGGGCACTTTCGCCGGTGCGATAACGGCTGTTGCCGGAGAGGCCGCCAATGTCGACTTCATGATCAAGACCGGCAGCCCGATCGACTGGCAGCAGGTTGACTGGTCACCGGCGTTCTACACCGACACCACGAAATACGTGCTTTCTCCCCAGCGCATGATGTTCAACAAGAATATAGTCCTTGCCGCCGACACCATCGTAAGCGCAAGGCTTTCGGCCAGCGAATCTCATCTTGGGAAAGGCCTCACGCTCACGCCCCGCCTTACCGTCAGCCGTACATCGGACAAAGACACTGCCCCGGCTACTGTCCATCTGACCATCAAGGACGACAAGGGTTCCCTGCTCTACAGGAAGGAGCTTTCCTTGGGCAGCAATAACCAGTTGTCCGTGGCCAGTATCCATATCAAGGACGGCACTGAGCTTGCCCGTAAGATGACGGCCGGCAAGGTTCAGGTGACCTTCTCCCTGCTGAACGAGCTGAGCTCGGCCTCGGCTGCTTTGGAGGTACTGCGGGATTCCGTGAACAGTGCCGGTCTCGCCGCGCCGGCCATTTTGGGACAGGTGAAGATAGCGACCGTCAATGCCTCGGTCTATTCAAGCTACAACCGTTTTGACGTCGGCCTGCTCTACAAGGGTTGGGGCGAGTTCGCATGGAACGGCACCCGGCGGTTCACTGCCATTCCCAAGGGGCAGATGAGGGTGCAGGACAGCAACGCCTATTACCATGACGGCCGCATCGACGAGAGCGCCGTGGAGGCAAACGACATGGATATCAACAGGCAGGACTTCTTTACGATGTCCTATCAGCCCAAGGCTGACCGTTTCGTCAGTGCCACCGACAGCGCGTTCATCACCTTTGACACCATGCGCCCGTCACGCCTCGGTGAGGATGACATCGTGGTGGACACCGTAGACTATGCCCTTGACGGTGAGGGACTGTCTGCTCCTGTATTGCTCACGGAATCGAAGTCGAAGGGCAAGACCTACAACCTCGGCTTCTCGTTGGGCGCCAGCATCGGTGTGAACAAGAGCCACAGCAAGCAGGAGTCCTATACCCGCGTCTCGGCTATGGATCTGAACGGCGACGGCTATCCCGACTGGCTGAGCGACCATGACGGCAGGGTACAGGCACAGCTGACGACACCGACAGGAACACTGGGTAATGAGGAACTGCAATATGATGTGGAGAACGCTTCCACCAGGGGAGAGGCCCGCAACATAGGAGGCGACGTGGGACTCTCGTCCAATCCCGATGACTACTCTTTCAAGAATTTCAACAGTCAGATGGCAGTGGCCAAGACAGCCTTTGCCAAAGCAAAGACCGACAAGGAGGTTATCAGCGACATGCAGGCCAACAGCCAGGGCGCAAGCCATTCCGGTATCGTGTCCGAGTTCTCCTGCGCTGCCAGCGGCAACTTCTCAAGCGGTACCTCCGAGACCGTCCAGGGCTGGGAGGATCTCAACGGCGACGGCCTGCCCGATATGGTGACGGCGGGCAAGGTGCGCTATGGCCTTGGCTATAATTATTCGGCTGAGACAGAATCCGGTCTTGCCATGCTCGAGTCGAGCAGGAACAGCAATTTTGGTGATGGCCTTGGCATCTGCGTACCTGTTCTTGGCCTTTTCAGCATCAATGCCGGACAGAACGACACCGAGGATCTTACCTCCACGCAGACCATGCTGTCGGATGTCAACGGCGATGGTCTGCCGGACCTGCTGCGTCTTGACGGCAGCGACCTGAAGGTAACCCTCAATACGGGTGACGGCTTCATGGCAGAGAATGAGCTTTACAAGAATCACAATATCTCCGACAACTTAGGCTCTTCCGTGGCCTATTACGGCAGCACGGCCTATACCTTTACCATCCATCTCCCATTCGGTTTCAGGATCAATATCACTCCGAGCATCCAGGCATCGCACAGTGAGAGTGTCAACCGCACCGTAGCCTCGCTGATGGACATAGACGGCGACGGACTGCCCGACCTGGTCTACAGCAACAGCGACAGCCGGCTCGTTGTCCACCGCAACCTCACAGGGCGTACCAACCTTTTGAGAACCGTAACGCTGCCCTTCGGCGGCCATATCCATATCGGCTATGCGCAGACGGAGCCGAGTTTTGACATGCCCGGCCGACGCTGGGTGATGTCCAGCGTGGAGACCACCGGAGGCTACAAGGAGAACGGTGCCACAAGTACGCGCAACGAGTTCACCTACGAGGGAGGCTACCGTGACCGCCGCGAGCGTGACTTCTACGGCTTCCGCAAGGTAACGACACGGCAGATAGACACGGAGAAGGAAAGCCACGACATCTACCGCTATTCTGTAGACACCTATGCCAACAATCGGGATTACTACCTTCACGGCCTTGTGACGGACGAGAGCCTCTATGACGGGGCCGGCAGGAAGCTGCAAGGTGCCTCCTATACTTATGAGACGGTGAAGGTACAGGATGCGCCCGCTTGTGCAGGTACTATCGGCAGCCACCACGACAATATGGAGGTGCTCTTCCCGGCCCTGACCAAGGTCGTCCAGTCGAACTTCGACGAGACAAGCGGCGACAGCCTGACCACGAAGGTGGAGAACACATACGATGATTATGGCAACCTTATTACCTACCAGGAGACAGCGGCCGGAGAAAAGCTCGACGCCAAGATCGACTACCACAAGCTGACGGACAAGTACATCGTCAGCGTACCGAGCCATATCACCGTCAGCAGCGGCGGCAGGACCTACCGTGAGCGCAGCACGAAGGTGGACGGCAACGGCGAGATCACGGAGATAACGCTCCACAACGGCGACAAGCCGTCCGTCTACGACATGACCTACGACAGCTACGGCAACATCACCCGTATGACCAAGCCGGAGAACTACAACCACCAGCGTATGTTCTACGCCTACACCTACGATGACCTCTACCACAGCCTCGTGACGAAGGTCAGCGATGCCTACGGCTACAGCTCCACCACGACCTATGACGGATTGTGGAACGCCCCTGCCACCACCACCGACCTCAACGGGCAGCGGATGGAGTACACCTACGACGCATTGGGCAGGCAGGCCACCGTGCGCGCGCCCTACGAGACAGAGAGCGGCCAGCCCTTTACTGTCAAGTTCGAGTATTTCCCCAAGGAGCGCAAGGCGCATACCATCCACTACACGCAGGACGGCAACATCGACACCTACACCTTCGCCGACTCCCTCATGCGTGCCGTCCAGACCAAACAGACGGGCGTGGTATGGAACGGCGGCAGTGCGTCCAAGGTGAGCATCGTCAGCGGCAGGGCCGTGCTGGATGCCTTCGGCAGGAATGTCGCCGTCTACTATCCCACGACGGAGAGCTACGGTAACATCGGTACCTACAACACCGCCACTGGTGACCTGCAGGCCAAGACCGAATACGATACCCACGACCGTACCACTGAGGTAAGGCTTGCCGACGGCAGCACCACCAGGAGTGCCTACACCATCGGCTCCCACGACGGCGTTCCGATGCTGGAGACGAAGGTAACGGATGCTCTCGGCAGAACGGCACAGAGCTATACCGACGGGAAAGGCCGCAACCGGGAGACGGTGCAGCATGCCGGCGGTGAGAACATCACCGTGAGATATGCTTACAGTCCCGTGAATGAGGTGACGACCGTGACGCACCCCAACGGCAGGGAGACGAAATACGAATACGACCAGTTAGGCCGCAAGCTGATGGTGAGCCACCCCGATGCGGGCGAGACGGACATGACCTACGACGCGGCGGGCAACCTCCTTACCAAGCTCACCGCACAGCTCAGAAAGAGCATCTCTGACAAGGGCTGCATCACCTACACCTACGACTATGAGCGGCTGAAGGAAGTTCTCTATCCCGAGAACCTCTTCAACCGGGTCACCTACACCTACGGACAGCCGGGCGACAAGTTTGGTCGTGCCGGACGGCTCGCCCTCGTGGAGGACGCATCGGGCGGCGAGGCCTACTACTATGGCCGTCAGGGTGAGGTCACCAAGACCGTGCGCACCGTCATGGCGAGCGTGGCGGACATCCGCACCTACGTCTATGGTGCCACCTACGACAGCTGGAACCGTGTACGCACCATGACCTACCCCGACGGCGAGGTGGTCACCTACCACTACAACGCCGCCGGGCAGGTGGAGAGCCTGACGAGCAGCAAGCAGGGCAAGGAGAGTAGCATCGTGGCACAGATAGGCTACGACAAGGACGGGCATACCGTCTATCAGAAGCTCGGCAACGGCACCGAAACTACCTACACTTACGACAAGCAGCGTGAGCGCTTGCAGAACATGACATTTACGGGCAGCGGCAGCACGCTGATGCAGAACAAGTACCGCTATGATGCCGTGGA
>ERZ839767.975-NODE-975-length-47271-cov-3.849267_pt1 | contig 47271 bp, 46 predicted proteins | sample MGYA00519879_ERZ839767 | MGnify/ENA primary metagenome ERZ839767 (study PRJEB31850, sample SAMEA3708852) | human gut metagenome | biome: human gut; feature: human-associated habitat; material: faeces | place: China | collected 2014 ... | reverse complement strand
ATAAGTATAGAACACTTAAGGTTAGAACAAATGCAGATACACCAGCAGATGCTAAGAAGGCTCGTGAGCTTGGTGCAGAGGGTATCGGTCTTTGCCGTACAGAGCATATGTTCTTTGATCCAGAGAGAATCGCAGCATTCCGTGAGATGATCTGCTCTGATACAGTAGAAGAGAGAGAGGAAGCTCTTAATAAGATCCTTCCATATCAGCAGGGAGACTTCAAGGCTCTTTATGAGGCACTTGAGGGCAACCCAGTTACTATCAGATTCCTGGATCCACCTCTTCATGAGTTCGTTCCAACAGAGGAGGCTGACATTGAGAAGCTTGCTGCTGCTAAGAACAAGAGCGTTGAGGAGATTAAGGCACTTTGCAACTCACTCCATGAGTTCAACCCTATGATGGGTCACAGAGGATGCCGTCTTGCTGTAACATATCCAGAGATCGCTAAGATGCAGACAAAGGCTGTTATCCGTGCAGCAATCGAGGTTCAGAAGGAGCATCCAGATTGGACAGTTGAGCCAGAGATCATGATCCCACTTGTATGTGAGGTTAAGGAGCTTAAGTACGTTAAGAAGGTAGTTGTTGAGACAGCTGACGCTGAGATCGCTGCTGCTGGCGTAGATCTTAAGTATGAGGTTGGTACAATGATCGAGATCCCAAGAGCAGCTCTTACAGCTGATGAGATCGCTAAGGAAGCTGACTTCTTCTGCTTCGGTACAAACGACCTTACACAGATGACATTCGGATTCTCAAGAGATGATGCTGGTAAGTTCTTAAATGCTTACTATGATGCTAAGATCTTCGAGAACGATCCATTTGCTAAGCTTGATCAGACAGGTGTTGGTAAGCTCATGGATATGGCAGTTAAGCTTGGTAAGCCAGTTAATCCAAAGCTTCACATCGGTATCTGTGGTGAGCACGGTGGAGATCCTTCATCAGTTGAGTTCTGCCACAAGATTGGTCTTGATTATGTATCATGTTCACCATTCAGAGTACCTATCGCTAGACTTGCTGCTGCTCAGGCTGCAATCGCTAACAAGTAGGAAAGATTTCGTTTGTAAAATCTATCTTTGATAATCAGGGGGGGAATTCCAAATATTGGGTTTTCCCCTTTTTTATTGGGTTTTCTAAGGGTTCTATCTCTAACTAAGATATAGAGTCCTTTTATTTTATACAAAATTCTTAAAGGAGGTTCGAGGTTATGAACAACACAGCGTTAAGAGCACAGGACATTTTGCAGGGAGAAATTAGCGAGGGCGAGATACAGGGACAGTTATCACAAGTCACTCATTTACATACTTGGAATACCATCTGCCGTCTTTTCTTTTCCGAATGTTTTCACCATGTTGTGGCATTTTCAATCCTCCTACCATAAGTTTGACCATAGATAAAAGGATAATTGTATCAATTATCCTTTTATCTACAAAAATAAATGCGATTTTGTGCAATACTTACTATTTTTTTGCTGTAATGTGCCGAATTTTGTTGACAATCTGACACGCAATCACTATAATTTTTATTGTGATGTGACTGAAATCTATGTCAGTATATATGTTTTCCTTTTCGCAGATGTTGACATTCTGCGAAAGATTTATGTCCTTGCATGATGCGAATTATCTATGCAAGATACCAAATTATAATATGACAAAAGGTCAATCACAATCATCATAGTGTATTTGAAAGGATCTATGCATAAATTAGTAAACGGTTATTATGGCGTTTGGTGAAGTATTGAAAAGTCTGCGTGAAGAACGAGGAGTAACACAGGACAAGCTGGCACAATACTTACATGTAAACAGAGCTACGATAGCCGGTTATGAGGTAAAAGGTAAAAAACCTAGATATGAAACACTGATAAAACTGGCTGATTACTTTGATGTATCGATAGATTATTTGGTTACAGGAGAAGAAAATCGGTTAGGTATACAAAAATAGAAACAATTTGCTGGGGAGCAGAGGATTTATAAATGAAAGTCAGGGGGATAGTCCCTTCTTATTCTAAAATGACATGAGGCTAAAGGTGTAGCCTGATGTTCTATTCATTTATGAATCCCATGGAAACTTTAATAATTACAAAAAAGAAAAGATTTAAGCCTGTGGTGCGATAAAAAGCATTTTGGGTGAGATATATATTAGAAGAACAGGTTATGAATATAGAAGCGAATGTACTAAATGAAATTATGTCCACCATAGGTAGTGTGTCGCCGGAGACAGGTGGAATAATTGGAACCCAAAACGATGTTGTATGTGCATATTATTTTGACAGAACCGGGAGTTGCGATAGCAATACATACAAACCGGATACGGTTACTGTAAATAGTGTCATATCGGATTGGACGCAACGGAGCATACAATTTGCGGGGATTGTTCATAGCCATTTGGAAGATAGGTGTGAGTTGTCCTGTGCAGACATCAAGTATGCACAGCTAATCATGACGGCAAATGATATGAATGTAATATTATTTCCGTTGGTCGTGATAGGCAGCAAGGTAAGGGTAATCTTATACAAAGTAGACAGGTGTGGAGATGTTTCTGAAGAGAAGATTACTTTGATTTAAGCGGTTGCTTTAGCAGCCGGTTTAAATAAATCAAATGATTGAAGGAGTTTAGAGATGGAAGGAATCAAAACAAATGTAACGCTACCGGAAGGGGTATGCTGCGCATATGATTGTGGGGCATGTGGTTGGTCTGATCCGGGAGAGAAAGACAGAAGTGGCAAAATCTGGTGTACAAGAAATCACGCGTATTATTATCCGTGGGAGAGTTCATCAAGTTGTAGCGGATACTTCACAAGAAAGTAATTGTAGGATAATTAAGTTCAGCCGTGAGGTAATCAGTGAGTTAAGAAAACATTCGTGGATTGCCTTACGGTTAGACTAGCGAAGAGAGGATGCACATGAAGGTTGATGTTATAGATATTGAGAGTGAAGAACCAGTGATTCTTGAATTGGAGGACTTTGATGATGAGAAAGTCCCGGTTGAGCTTGTAAAAAAGTTTGAATACGACGGAAGATTATTTGTATTAGGCAACGACCTTAATGATGGTGAATCAATGTACATATTTGAAGTAGGACATACTGAAATGGGAGAGATGTTGTCGAGTATAAATGATGAAGAAGAATTCAACAAAATAGTTAGTTTATTAAATGATTGTGATTGATAACAGGTGATAGCAGATGAAAAGATGTCCAAGTTGCAATGATTTTGCATTGTATGATGACAGTATAGATACTTGCCCGATATGTGGAACAACCTTGATAAGGTATCGAAGAAGGAAGACCATGGCTATTCGTGAAGATTCTTTGAAGGTGATTGAACCGGTTTCATATACTCCAGAATTGACGAGAGAGTATGATGGTGGAACACCTGAGTTTGAAACGCGAGAAGGATTCAACTATGTGTATCGCGGTACTGTTACAGAGATAAGCTCACACGTGAGATACCATAACCGATTTAAGAAGATTGTAAATGCTCTGCTTCGTGGAGAACCATATCAGTTTGGCAACACTTCGCACGAGACTGTTTTTAGAATTGAGGGTTTTCACGATGGACTTGTATCTGGAAGAAAGCGCGATTTAATATTCTATGGAGACATCGAAGGCAGAATTAATTATGGCGATGATGTTATAGCGATAGCGAGAAAGTTAGGTGACAGATATGTTGTTATTAGATTGTATTCAAACGAGACTGAATCACAAATCAAGGCTCCACCACAGATTCCGGCATCGCTGTTTTGGATATTGGATTTAGTGGTTATCTTCGGAATAATTTGTTTGATTAGTTCCGGAGTGCTGTTTGATATTTTGGTATATGCAATATTGATTGTAGGTTTTTTGATATTTCTCGGTGGATTTTTTAGTAAAAAGTGATATTTACACTAGGAGATGACATTATGGCGAACTATTACACAGACAGAGATAATTATTTTTTACAGCATGCTTCGGAGATATATGAATACCTGTCTGGAGATAGTCTGTCCAGATATGCGCATAGTTCATTACTCAACTATAATAACTATGATGAGGTTTCTTTGAGAATCAAGGAGGTTACCGGCTACAGAAAACTTAAAGATTCAGATGTCAATATAGCCACTATAAGCAATAGTGTAGCGAGTTCATTGTCATCCTCTCATAGTAGTGATATAGCTGTTGGATATTTCCTTGTGTCCGATGGGCGCAGCACGAGATTGTTCTTTGGCTCTGAGGATAATGGATTCGAGAACAACCTTCGCTCAGTATTGCCGGAATTACATATAAGAGACAATATCAGAAGCAAAGTGTTTTGTCGAGCATCTAACTATAGTGGGATAGTAACAGGAGCATTTAGAATCAGTGAAGATGTTGTAGATACCATCATGAATGCAATGGAAGGCGGGGAGATGATGGTGGCGATTCTTGCAATTCCCGCAGATGGTATTTCATATACGATTGCACTTTCGGAGCTTGCATTATTATCGAGCAGATATAACAATCAGAACAACACGTTTGGAAACAACGGAAGGAGACAGTTGCCGGACAACTTTCCGGGGAATCGTCGTCTCTTGGACTTCTTAAATCGTCAGGGAGATAGATTTTCCGAGGACGGAAATGACATATGGGAAACTGCTATATGGTTTACAGCAAACAGAGAATCAGATAGAAATGCTTTGGGTGACTGCCTTGTCGGGGCGTTTAATAGAGCGGATGAGATACAACTTGAAAGAGCCGGATGTTTTTATATCAACACAAATGGATTCAGAAACGGCAGACTGCACATACCTACGTCGAGATATAGAAATATAGGCTATGACTTGGATAGTAATCTTATTAAAGGTGATCTGATATCGTACATGACAAGCAAGGAACTGGCATCGCTTTTCCAGTTACCTCTGTATAGTCACTCAGGAATCGAGGTCATAGATGCAGATATTACATCTGACAGTATGAGAACATTTGCCTATAATAGTTCGGGCACCGACACAGCGGATAGTTTTGTCCTTGGGAGCATGGACGAGAGCAGACAGCCGTTGTACGTAAAGTTGGATGCAATTCAGAGACATGTATTGGTAACCGGTACGCCGGGGAGCGGCAAGAGTAATACGGTAAAACACATTTTGGAAGAAGTAGCGAGAGCAAATAAGAACTTCTGTGTCTTGGAATCGGCAAAAAAGGAATATTGGGAGTTGATAGGCTCAGTCAACGATTTGCAGGTATACTCTGCGGGATATGATGCATTACCGCTTCGGTTGAATCCGTTTGAACCGGAAGATGGTGTCGTCATAGGAAATCATATAGATGAGCTGATGTACGCGTTTTCGGGTGCGTTCGATTGGGAAGACCGAATACGAATGGATTTTAAGGGCTTGCTTGGATACACATATGAAAAGCTGGGATGGAAAAGCTATGATGAGGCATATAAATATCGAGGCAGATATCCTTCGTTTGAAGATCTTATGAATAATCTCTATGAGTATTCGGATAAGGAGATTCGTTCAAGCAGTGAGATTAAGAGGGATATAGAGGGCGCTATATACAGTAGAGGCAGGGATTTGCGTTCGGGAATATCGGGATTGATATTTCAGAACGGCAGCGATAGCAGAACATTGTTAACCGGAGAGAGACTTTGTACCGGTCATAATGTAGTAGAACTTGATGATTTGTCCACGGATGCAAAGTCATTTGTGTTAAGCATACTGCTTATCAAGATTAAGCAGTACATATATCGGCAAAATGAGACAAGCCATCTTCGCAATGTATTGGTTTTGGAGGAGGCTCACAACGTGATGGCAGACATTCCTGAAGGCACTGTCAAGAGCTCGAAATCAATTACAAGTACGTATTTTAGCGATATGCTTTCGGAAGTGAGAGCTTATGGAATGGGAATGATTATAGCCGATCAAAGTCCGTCAAGGATAAACCAGAGTGCTATAAGGAATACTTCTGTTAAGATTATTCATGAGACCAGCGACAGAAGAGATATGGAAAGTGTTTCATATGCGTTGGGGCTCAGTGAGTATCAAGAGAGTGTGCTTCCGACAATGAGAACAGGACAAGCGCTCGTATCATTGCCGGGAGGTGGAGTTACTTCAAGAGTAAATGTGCAACATTCGAATACAAGCGTGAAAAATGTTGCGTGTATATTTTGCAAAAGCAGAGAATTCTGTTGTTATGAAAGAGTTAAGAATAAGGTTCGTATGGATGCTGATACAGTACTTACGATAGAGATAATGCTTACCGCTATGTATGATGGACGCAGAATTCGTGAAATGGTTGATAATTTTGCAACAAAACACAGATTAGAAACATGGGAAACCCTCTGTGCATTGGGGTATGTATTGATGCAGTCTGGTTCCAGAGGAATGAGGGAATACAGAAAATTGATATACAGGTACACGGGAGGTGAGAGATGATGCATGAGTTTGGATCAGATAATATTGATAGCAGGGAAGTCGGAAGCGGACAAGAGATACATGAAATGTCTGATTTCCAGCCTGTGGAATATGGAGATGAATATAAATCATCGGCGGAAATTGCAGACTCTGTTCATCTTGAGACAAAGAGGGACATGCTGTCTGAGCATGGTGAAGTGATGTCAGAATCACAGAAGGAGTTGCTTGAATCAGACGAAACACTCGAACGACTTAATGTAGTGTCAAGTGATGAGTATGTGGAACGATTTCAAGATGTCCCGCTTAATGTTATAGGACACTGTGATTCGGAAGGAAATATATATATCAAGGACATATCGCCTGCGGAGATTGAACATGTTTCGACACATGAAACGATTCATCTGTGTGCAGACAGAAAAAATGAGACAGAAACCAATGGAGATGAGGTTATTGTCAGTGGAGTAAGAGAAACCAGATTTCATGAAGATGGTAGAGTTACTGATATGAACTGTGGAATCAATGAAGGACTTACCGAAATGTACACATTGAGAGAACTTGAAAATACGGGACGGGAACAAGCGGTACAGGAAATGATCTCGTATCCGGAAGCTAGAATGTGGGCAGAGCGATTGGAGTCTCTGACAGGTAAAGAAAATGTTGAAGCTGCTTATTTTGGAGATAACAAGGAAGGACTTATAAGTGAATTCAACAGATTGAATGGATATGACGGAGCATGGAATCAGTTTTCAAGGGATATTGATATACTGACACGCGGCGGCAACACGAATGAGACACAGCATGCCAAAGAAAGATTGTTTGTACAGTATAAAACAATGGCGATTAATAGATATGAAGGTTTTAGATAGGAGATGTTGATTATGAGCGCAGAAGAAATCTTGTATAATTTATTTCTAAATAAAATGGGCAATGCGCCATTTAACGGCAAGAAATTGGCAGAAGGTGTACGAGGATATGTACGAGATAATGGTTTAAATAACGCTTGCGTAGGTACAGATGAAAAAACATGCAAAATGCTTGTTGAGACATATGTAGAACCGATATTCCGACTGAGCGCAGATTATGTTAGAGCGTACTTTGAAAATTATGACATGATAGTGGAATTGAACGCATATTCTAACGAAATATTAGAACTCGCAGTAAGAACACATAATGGCGAGAACATGAAAATGGATAATGACGCAATTGAGGGTAAGTTAACGTCACTTGCGAGAGGACTGTATAAAGAGCCGATGTTAAAAAGCATGGTAGATATGCAAGTGTCAGAGGGATTGCTTGATATAGCTTATATCAATGGGAAATCCGACAAGATGAGTATGCGGCTGTCAAGAAGGGTAAATGTGAAATAAAATGACTACGGAGTCTATCAGTAAATACTAGGAGGCATTGGGATGAGAGGTTCATAGAGAGTTAACTTGGAAATCGAAAACAGCTGTAATATTGAAGAAAATATATTGATGAATGGAGGTTAAATGAATATGAATATGCAGGATGCATTAGGTGTAATGGCTGATAACAATAACGATTTGAGCACATACGTTGATATTGTTTTTGTTATAGACGGGACGGGAAGTATGCAGCCATTGATAAACAAGGTAAAGACACTGACGTTATCATTACATGAAAAGTTGGAGGAGGGCTTGCGAGAGAATAAAAGACGGATAGATAATCTTAGGGCGAAGGTTATTGTTTTTAGAGATTACTATGTGGATGGAAATGCGGCAATGGAAGAATCAGTTTTTTTCGAGTTGCCTGATGCGAATAATAAGTTCCATGATTTTGTGTCAAATATTACTGCTAGCGGTGGCGGTGATGAACCAGAAAGTGGTCTTGAAGCATTGGCATTAGCTTTAAGATCTGATTTTATAACCGGGGGGGATAGACAACGGCATGTTATAGTTTTGTTTACGGATGCTTCGGCACATAGATATGAAAAACAAAATGAAGGAGTGCCAGATAATTACCCTTCAAATATGTTTAGAAGTTTAGATGATTTGTACAGAACATGGGGCACGGGACAAGATGCACTAGGTGTTGAATCTAATAATATGACGCCGCAGATGTCAAAAAAAGCCAAGCGTCTGGTATTATTTGCCCCAGATGTTTATCCGTGGAAAGAAATTGATGAAAATTTTGAGAATACGATGCGAAGAGAAATGAATAAAGGTAATGGAGGTGCGGAATTAGACATAGATGATATTATAAAGATGCTTAGTTGCTCGATAGCTTGATAAGATAGGAAAGTAAGGATTGCCTATTAAATCGGGAACATATGTTTATTTAGTTTAAATTAATTATATTACGGAGGATATTAAAATGTCAGATTTGCAGGAAAGTTTAGGAATGATACCGGATAAACAGACAAACGTGGACATTGTATTTGTTATTGATGTAACACGGAGTATGGATCCAATTATAGATATGGTAAAGAGGACGGCATTATCATTTCGGGATCTTTTGGAAGAAAAATTAAAAAGCTCACATCATGTTATCAATAATCTCAGGATTAAAGTTATATGGTTTAGAGATTTTTATTATGATGGCAATCAAGCTTACGGGGAATCAGATTTCTTTGAACTCCCTGAACAGAAAGAAGATTTTCATAAATATGTTGAAAGCTTGGAAGCTAAAGGGGGTGGAGATTTGCCAGAGTCATCCTTAGAGGCTCTTACAATGGCAATGCGTTCTGATTTTGTTCAAACGGGAGATAGCCGGAGACATATTATTGCGTTGTTTACAGACGATGGAGCTCATCCATTAGAGGATTATGACAAATTAGTAGAGGAGGCAGCAAAAGAGTCTTGTCGACCTACGATGTACCCGGATAACATGCCCAAGGACATAGAAGAATTTTATCGTATGTGGCAAAAAAAAGATGAAGAAACCCAAGAAGCATTGGGAGTGTCTAATCTTGATCCGAAAGGGCGAAGACTGGTATTATTTGCACCTGACGCATATCCGTGGAATGATTTGGAAACTGATTTGGAATATGTGTTTAGAAAACCAATAGAGGCTGGTCAAGGTGGAAAGGATTTAGTATCGGATGATATGGCTGCGATGCTTGCGTATTCGTATGCTGAGTAGTAATTAGTCTTTGTTATACATGCATTCTTTACGTGGCTTGTTTTTTACAATTGCAGACATGAAGAATGCATGTGTATTAGGATATTGTTTGTTTGTTCGAGGAAAGGAGACTGGCGATGATACCATTTAGCTTCCAAAAATCTAATAAAGGAGATGAGTGTGAGGACGCTTTACCAATAGCAGATGAGAGATATTCAATTGTATGTGATGGTGTTGGAGCGTCAGGTCTAACAAAGCATTGTTTAAATGATAAAAAAACGGGGACTCAAGTTAGACATACAAGCGCCTATTTGGGGTCAAGAATTGTATGCAATAGTGTAAATGACTACTACAATTACAATCTTGAAGAGTTTAATAGAACATTGTTGAACTGTGATAGTGTAAAAGAAGTTATAGAAAAATTTGTAAATGGATTAAAGAATTATGTGATAGAATCGTTGAATCGAAAAATGATGGAATGGAATATAACGCCATCAAACAGTAAAACATTTAAGGATTTTCCTACGACGTTAGCTTCTACGGTTTACATTAGCAATGGAAACAAAACGAGTGTATTAGTTATATGGGCTGGGGATTCTCGGGCTTATGTTTTGTCACGGGAAAATGGTCTTCAATTATTGAGTTTGGATGATGCTGTTGATTCTGAAAATAAAATGAATAGTGATTCGCAAATGACCAATGTAATTTTATATGGCGATGAATTTAAACTTAATTATGCCTTATATGAAGTTACTTCTCCGTGCTTAATTTTTTGCTGTTCTGATGGTTGTTTTGATTTCAGAAAATCACCTTTGCATTTTGAGTATGCGTTATTGTATACAATAATTAATTGTAAAAGTGGTAATTCTGAAAATAATATTGGAGAAATTCTGGCTGAAAATATTTTGGATGTTATGTGCAGGGAAATTGGTGATGATACTACGATGGCTGGTGTCATTGTGGGTATGAGTTCTATTGATGATTTGAAAAATACATATCAACCAAGAATGAAGGAATTTGAGAGTACGGTAGAAAAGATAAATACATATATTAATGACCTTAATGAGTATAAACGAGAAAGCGATGAGAAGAATAAAACAATTAGATTATACGCAAGTGAGTTTGAGACTTTGGTTTACAATTTAGTCACTTCATTAATGAACTTAGATAGTTCACTAGATGAATATACCTGGTTAGCGTCAGTAAAAGATTACAATAAATATAAGGAAAAAATCGAGTCGGCAAGTAGGCGAGATTATACAGAAGAAACTTATGGAGATGATAAAGCAAGAAAACTTTGCATGGATTTTCTTGTCGCTGACTATTTGAAGAATAAGTACTCACAAAGGATGAGAAGTTACAAAGATTCAAACTGTGACATTATTTCTGCCGGGAAATATTTATCTATGTGTGCGGAAATGTTACAGCATCCTAGCTTTAAAAAGAATGTGAAGTTGCAGAATAATTATGACGCTGAATCCGAGCTTAACATCAATTTTATAGTTAGTATATTAATTGAGCTATCAGAACTGTTAAATAGTGGTGACCCAATAATATCAGATCTTTGGGAACAGTCAAAGTATTTATCGCCAATATGGAGGGATGAACGTAACAAATATTTAGCAGATGGGTCATTGACACATAGGTTTGAACAAGTTATTGATGGACATGCAATTCAACCATTTGTAAGTAGTTTAACAGATAAGGAGTTGATAGAATACAGAAAAGGGATACAGGAGAAGAGTCAAAAACAACAAGTTCCTGACAAAAGCGCGCGAGAAATCATCGACGAATTTTGGATGAAGAATAAAGAAGAGATTATAGACAATTTTATAGCATATAATGGCGATATCTATAGTAATAAGTATGAAACAGAATTATACAATTTAGAACATATTCGATTGTATAAAGAGGCTAACCAGAATTTACCATCAATTTCTAAAAAGATTGAAGATGCACAGTCAAATGTGAACAGTGTATGGGATAGCTACAAAGATTTATATCAGTTATATACAAAAGCAAGTTTGAAAGGAGTACTTTAAACTATGCAAATATTAAATGGTTATGAGTTGGATGAGGTTGCATGGAAAGCAAAAGGCGGAGGTGGCATGTGTAATATTGCCACTAAAGACGGAAAAAAGTTTTTTATTAAAAAGATGTTATATCCTAAGTATCCGGTATCAAGCAAATTTTCTGATGATTATATATCAGAAAAAATTGAAGAGTGCGATGCATGGCTAAGATATCGCAAGAAAATAATTTCCTCTCTGCCGGGTGATGGTCAGGGTAATCTTGTTAAGCCAATAGAGTATTTTAGAGATGGCGCGACCTATTATGAGGTTGCATATTGCATTGATGATAATGGTAGTATACCTTATGATAGGATGTATGCGGAGTCAGAGGAAACAAGAGCTAGGATTATGCTTACTATATCAACCGTGCTAGAGGATATGCATAATAAGGGTATTGTGCATGGAGATTTAGATCCAGGTAATATACTTATTTCTCGTTCGACTGGCGGAAATTTAATTACAAAACTGATTGATTTTACAGATTCATTTTTTGCAGATAATCCTCCTGAAAGTATAATGTCTAAGGAGTATTGGTGGAGTCCGGAGGTCGCACTGTATAATCAGTATGAAGGCAAGGATAATCCGTTTCGAAAGTTGCTTTCGTGCAAAGCGGATGTTTTTTCGCTTGGAATAATTTTTCACCAGTATTGTACTGAGGGCGGCGAAGGCCCAAAGTGTACAGAATCTAGGGTGTGGAAGGAATTAGGAAAAGGGAATAAACCTAGAATTAATCCGAGCATTGAGCCTAGATTCAAGAATTTGATTGAGTCAATGTTAGAGTTAGAACCGGACAATAGACCTAGTATGGAAGAGGTTCATAGTACGCTGTTACACATATTAAAACCTGAATTAAAAGCAGCAGCATCGAAAGATGTGCCGGTTAAAACAGTAGTATCTTCTGGTGGTAGCTTAAAGGCAGAGCCATTAGGCGAGACGTTAGTACCCGGTGCTGGCAGACGGGGGAATGGTTCGACCGTGACAAATATTACTCAGTTAAGGAATCCGAGAAAAATCAAGGTAAGATTTAGTAATGGTGAGGAACAAATATATGATTTGCAATTCGCAATCCAACAGGGGTTTGTAGAACGGAGATAAGAAGTCAAATGATTTAAAATGCCATGAATCAAATATCACAGTTTATAATATTTGATTCATGGTAATATCTACGTTTTGAGGTAGTCAAGAATTAACATATAGAGATCTTTGCTACGGCAGGTAAGAAATTATTTGTTAGAGAGAAGGTGAGTATACTATGTCAGAACAAGACCGGAAATCCGTAAAATGGATATGTAATGAATGCGGATATGAAAATATAGTATATTGTAACCCTGGAGAATCCGTAAAATGTAGATGCTGCATGGCTTTGTATTATAGCCCTGCTAATAAGAATACTTCAAAGGAATCTAACAAATCGGTTAAGAAAAGTTACATTAAAGCACTATTAAAATGTGTATACTTTTTACTCTTATATGGGGTGTTGATTCTGATTGACTATAAAATGATGCTACTTCTATGCAAATTTATACTTGAGGCAATGCCAAGCACGACGTACAGCATAGTTGCAAACATGGTAAGTGCTTTTCTCGGGATATTTACTGCATATGGTGTAGTGGATATCAAGAATAAAAGTTTGAAAATAATTTTGACATGGATAAGTATGACTGTTATCAGTTTGATATATTTGTGGTGTTTTGTATTGGTGTATAGAGAATTTTTTCAAGTTTAAACATCAAATAAAGTGTATGACGCGTATTTAGTTTATACTTTTAATACTATCAATATTGAGGCGATGAACGAGGAAGGATTTTCATGAATTGGATTTGTGAGGAATGTGGGACTGAAAACGAAATAATTGATAAAGCCAAGAAGACTGCGACGTGCAGATGTTGCGGTGCTTCATGTAATTTAAACGAAATAAAAAAAACATCTAAGGTGGATGTAAAGCCCGTAATCGTGGAGGATGAGTCTTACAAAAGGGAGAAAGATACTGTTGACAAGGAAAGAAGCGATACGACCAAAGATTTAATAGATAAGATTCGTAAAGGAGAAAAATCTGAACGAAGAAAAAAACGAAAAAGCTTAGTTAAAGAGAATAGTCCATGGATATTATATTATTTAGTTGAATTAGTACTATCTGTCATTGCGGATTATTGGATTTTAGTACTGGTACTTGAGTATGGAACCCATTCTGTTGGAGATATTATATTGCTAGTATTTATTATTGGAGCGAGCGCAATCAGTGGTATGGTTATTGCTACAGAATATTTAGATGCCACGAGAAAAACAGCATTTAATGTTATTATATCTATTGTTGGTGCGGTATTTGCTAATTTTGTTGCTTTAGTTGCCATACTTATTGTTTGCATTATTATATATATAGTAGTGAAAATTGTAAAATTTTTTGCGTGATTAAAAATATCAGTAGTTATTAGAAAAAGTATATTTAGGAAAGGAATTTGTTATGCTCAGCAGAACTTTTGTTTTACCAGTGAATTGTTGCAATGTGCACAGTAAATTTTATGCACGATATGACACTGATTATTATGGAGATTGGGTGCTTACTTATGGACTTAAAACAGTCCCCACTGATGTTGGTATTGAACAAAATGGCAGTAACTCATTTGATATAGATATTTCAAATTCAAAGCTAGGTCCTCAGTATAGATGTCCTTATTGCGGAAACAAGGAATTTGTGAGGTGCGGGAGTTGCAAGAAATATACTTGTTATTCGGGGAATGGTAGGTTTATATGTGACCATTGTGGAAGCACCGGAGAGGTCACAGGAACAATAAAAAAAATAGAAGGGAATAGTTTTAACTCACAGAGCTGATATGAGTATATACAAATTTTCTAGCCAAGAATATAACGTATACAATAAAATAATAAATGCGCTGGATAATAAGTTAACGCAGATTAGTCTACCGATATTTTCAACCGATAAGATCTTGAATTTGTATGATAAGGCAATAAGCAAAAGTAAAAACGGGATATTATATGTACCAGGGAAAATAAAAGTTATTAAAAAGATAAGCTATATGATACTGTATGTAAATACTTGCCCAGAATATGAAAAGAGAGTAACTTTTTACAGCGGAACGGAGTTTGAAATACAAGATATAATTAGCAGTGCAATGAAAGAAGCTGACAATGTAGGCAGATTAATGAATGTTTATAAGTACTTTGTGGATAATTTTGAGTATGAGGAAGTTGATGCGGAAAATAAAAAATTCCATTATCCTGCAAGTCCTTTTTTATATAAAAGGGCTGTCTGTGATGGATTTTCACTTGCATTTTCCTATGTTATTAATCGAGTGGGCATTGAATGTGGCGTAGTAAGCGGTTATGGGACAAAGGAATCGTATAATAGCGAGCATATGTGGAATATTGTTCGCTTGAATGGCAAGTATTATCATCTTGATGTGACATGGGATATAAGTACAAAATCGACAGGAAGCAGGTTCCTTGATTACTTTTTGATAGATGATGCATTGGCAATGAGAGACCACATATGGAAGGATAATGCTATTGAGAATTGTAACGACCTTTCACTTGAATATTATATGAGAGAGAAGTTGGTATGCAGAAATCATTTGGATGTATTTAAATTGTTCATAAATAAAATAACACTAAGAGAGCCCGAGATTGGCTTTAGATATTTAGGATTGAACGGAGATGGTATGAATACAGATGTCATGCTTAATATATTAAAAGATGCTTTTGAAAAGTGTCGAAATACATATTCGAATGTTAGTTATGGTTATAACGACACGGCCAGTACTGGGTATATTAAGATTGACTATTAATATGTGATAAACACAAGCGATTAGTTATTCCGCTAGTGCTATAAGAAGTTAAGATAAATTATAAATTATTGATTTGATCATAAGAGTTTTAGCAATAACAAATGTGTCGACCTTATTTGTCTTGGTTTTGCGAATGTTATTCTTTCACATCTGAGACGTCTTAATAGGGTTGAGAACACACACTTTGTAAAGCTCGGCAACAAGGTATCGAACAAGGTTGTCGCCGTAGTGTGCCGTCGATTCAAGACCGATGATGATGCTGTCCTTATCGAATGATTCGAGTTTGGAAGTCAGCAGTTGGAAGCCATCAGCGTCATTTGTAAATTTGAACGGCTCGATGAGTATTTCGCCATCTGAAGATATGGCAGCGGCGAAATGGTTAAGTTTGGCAATATCAATACCAACGTAAATCATGAGGTTGTACCTCCCTTTCATAAAGTCTGATACCGTGATATCCACCATCGATTATCATCGTAGACTTGATTGAAATAAGTACTCATTGGAACAATGTGCTCCGGTACATCCAGCATATAAACAATTCAGATAAAGGTAGCGGCAATACACTCCAGTTGAGTAGTCAAGCTACAGGAAAAAATCAAAAGTCTACAGTATCTGAATGTATTATAACCACGATATTAAAAGAAAGGAAAAGTGTGATAATTAACTTCCTAATTATCATACAAGTGTTAAAATTAATATTCATTTTAACCACAATGAATATGACAATACAGTTAAATTTGAAGGCGTTAGTGTAACGTATACAGCAAGGAATAATTTCTATGAAGAATTACATACTTCGTGGTAATTTTAACAGTTGGGTGAATAGTGATTACTGTGCCCTTATGGATATGGATTAATGCGCTTAAACTAAAAAACATCATTGACGACAATGGTGACAACAGCATATATGTGGAACTCTACAAGACCCTGTTGCATGACACGAAATATGGGATAATCAGTAATGTAGGTTTTTAGGATTGGAAAAACGTGTTTTAGGAAGTACGAGCTGTAATTCGTCAGTTGACGTGATATCTGATGAAATCGGGTAATACGATTGAAGCGCAGAGACAGGAGGAGTTAGCAAAGAGAATGAATAAAGAAGTAGAAAATCTTATAAATAGGCTTCAAGGGAAGATGAGTGAAAATGCAGAAAAATTAAGTTTTGATACAACAATATCTTTTACTGAGAAGATTATTGATGTTGCTAAGGAAATACAATTAACATGCAAACCGGTTAATTCGTATTTTTACAATGGATGCAGATTAACCATTCAAGGAAGAAATGCTTTAGAAGAGATAAAAAGACATTTTGAAGCTAAGGAGGCTAAGGTAAATTTTAAATTATTGATTCGAAAAAAAACAGATAGATGTATGACTAGCACAGGAGGCTTTTATCTTGAGTTTATTAAGAACAATATTGATAATTTCCATTTAAAAGGATTTTGGTATCAGGAGTTGTTTGGTAATAAAATAAAATCTGTCGAGCTTGTGTGCGATGTGACGTTCAACCCTAAGAAAGTATATAAAATTATGGATGGTGTTAATATGGAATATAACAAATGCTGTGGTATTGAAGTGGATTATCCAAGGGACTACTTTGGAAACTTAAGTATTTCTGATGGGCAAAGATACAAAAAACATGAGAAAGTCAAGGCAATGGCTGATTATTTATCTTCATTTCCCATAGAAAAAATTACATGGGCGTTGGAAGAACAAGAGGGTAATGTTATCAGTAGCTATTTCTCTTATAGAACTGTAAGTCATGTTGGTTCCTATAATTATAATGTTATTACTGTTGATCAACAGGAAGCGAACCCTTATGACTATGGAATTGCAAATAGCTTTAATTGGAGAGGAATGGAGTGGGCAATAATTGAACTGATAGCTGAGAATATGAAAAAGAAATATCAATCATTGGAGATAACAAGAATTTATAACGATTATGAAGATGGTACGACATTTGTTGATTATAGATATTATGTTCCTAATCCCAAAGTATTAGAAGATATATAGATAATGATTGTTTAAAGAAGGTGACGCCCATGCGTTTTGCATCGCAAGAATTTTTTGACAAATTGAAAGAATCCATAATGGATGAAAATAGTGACGACAGCATATATACGGAACTCTACGAGGTTCTGTTGCATGACACGAAATACAGGATAATCAGGAATGTGGGATTTGAAGACTGGGAAGATGTGTTTCAGGAGGTTGCATGGTCGGTGATACGCCAGTTGCCGCGATATCTGCTGAACTCGGAGGACATGCATGAAGCACAGAGACAGTCGTGGTTGAATCGGATTGTTGACGGAAAGTCAGCTTCGTGGCTTAAGAAAAAATATAGGATGAATAAGCAGAAGAAAGAAGAGCAGGGAAGTCAGACGGGCTCCAAGCAGCCCAAAAACATAGTTTTGTCTTTGGATATGCTGCATGAAATAAACGAAGAGACGCATACCCCGATTAAGTTAGCTGAGGGGTCTGATTCGACGAAGAGCCCGGAAACGATAATGGTTGAATCGGAAGTGAGCAAAAAGCTTCTAGAAAAGCTGACACAGCTCTATTCAATCAATACGTCGCCGGAGAAGCTGATTGCGTTTACTTATTCCAGACTGATTTTCCCGTACATAGGAGATGTGGTGAGCGGTAAACCGTCGAAGGTATATGAACATTTGTATGGCTTTAGATTGTATGATTTATATGAATGCATGGTGGACGATCTTATGTCGGTTATAGACGGCTTTATTCCGAAGGAGACATTCTTGCCGCTTCGGGAGAAACTTGATATCATAGACAGTGATGGACATGCCATAGGCGAGAAATCGTTTGACCTGCAGGTAAGACAGATTACCGATGGAGTGCATAGGATTCACAAGAAGCTGGACGCTGACCGTGATGAGGAAACGAAGAAAGAACAAAAGCAGGAACAGCAGGAAGGAGGCTCGGATGATGACAGAACACCTGAATTTTGAGGATATCGTTGATGCGATATATGCAGATGAGATGACGCCGGACAATATGCGATTGATACACCGCGTTCAGGCGCATGTGATGAAGTGCGACAGCTGCAGGCACATATATGATACGATACAGACCATAGGAGACTGGCGTGAGGACGAGTTAAGTGATGAGAAGTTCGCTGCGGTGTCTTTCCCTGAGCTCCTTAAAAGCGCAGCTGTCAGCTTGTCCGTGAGTATCTCAAATGGCTGCAGGCTTGCTCTTGACGGTATACAGCAGCTTGCCTCAGGGCTTGATTACAGCTTTGAGCATCCGTTAGCGCTTGCCGCTCGAAGTGGAGCCGGTGATGAGGATATGTCGCGTCTCGTTGATGAAGAAAATGACTACAATCGCATGACACTTGATGATAAGAAACTTACAGTCAGTCTTGATGCGGAGGATTGGGAAGGCGGCAATCCGGTTTTGATTGTGACAGATGCGGATAGGAATGTGTGCTTTTGTGATGAGATGAAGTTGTTGGACGGAAGATACACGGCTGTTGTTGCAGTTCCGAATGATGGAACATATGACATCATGATCGGAAAGACGGATAAGGAAAATAAATGAATGATGAACTGATACAGGTTATAGAAGATTTAAAGATGTCAATATACGAAGATATGGGAGCAGAGACAAGCCCGAATGAGGTAGAGCAGTATGTCTCTGCCCTTTTATTGTGTTTGGGAATATCCGGCAGGGCGAAAGATCTTCCGGCTGTGATGGAGAGTATAAATATATATGCTTTTATTGACATGTATGATTATGTGTTATCTGCATGGAATGACAGGCACGGCATGGAAGCATGCAGAAAACTTGCAGAACACAGCGCAGAGACTGTGAATGGACTTTCGTGGAAGAACAAGTTTACATTTCAGGTACTATTGTTGGAGAATCTTTTGCTTCTGTACCAGACCAATAGAATCGAGATATTTGCACAATATTATGACAGGCTGGATTTGGACATTTTGGGCGGGCATATATATGAGTATCCTGAATTTTATGCCGGTGTATTCTCGGAACTGACGGATGTTGTTCATGACAGAAACGGTATGCGGATGGGGCAGATGCTGCTTGATTTGCTTCCGCATATAGACGAGGCTGCGGACACGGATTATGTGCTCTGTCTGGCGAATCTGTGCGAGAGTGCCACATGCTGCGCTTTATATGATGAGATGAGCGGATATTATGAAAGGCTTGGGGAATATCGGGAATGCTGTTATGCGGATATGGCGTATCTGTTCCTTTTGACAGACCTTTACATGGCGCAGACGGCGGCGGAGAAAAATACGCATGGAGACAGAGAGAAAGCGGAACATCTGCTGAATCAGATTGGAGAACATATATCAGATGTAGAGGATTCAGAGCTGAGAGAAGAACTGCAGATAAAGTATTTGCTGGAGAGGTCAAGAACTGCGATTGTCGGAGGGGATTATGTATCGGCGCTTCGATATACAGAGGACGGATATTCTGTTTGTAAAAGCAGCATGGAAGCTCATGCTGAATATTTACTTTTATTCCTGAATAACATGGCAATCGCCTTTGCGAATCAGGGAGACGCTGAATCATGCAAGCAACGTCTGGACGAGGGGCTTTCTGTTATATCAGAGTATCATCTGGAGGAGAGTACCGGCGCGGCATACCTCAGCAACACGTACAGTAGTCTTGCAAATGACGCAGCTGATGAAACATCAAAAGAGCAGGTGAGGAATCTGCTTGGAAAATGCAGACCGGAGAATGTATCATTCAGGGATATTCCGTTTGTACTTAACAGCATAAAGATGAATCTGCGGGCAGGCAATGCGGGTAGAAAAGAGAAAACTCTTATTCTGAACATGCTGGAGCACATTGAGAAGTTATTACTGCAAGAAAAATCAAATGAATTGTGGCTTTTCTATCTGGATGTCAGGACTGCATATTTTATAGTGGTGAAAGATGCAAGGCAGAGCCGATTGTGGTTTGACCGTATGTATGAATTCAGTCAGCGCTGCTTTCCGGATATGGAGATGGTTATAGATGTAATCTGCGATAACATCTCATTTGTCAGAAGAATGTTCTCGATGCAGGAGTTGAAAAGTCTGTTATTTACGCTGGTCAGGATTACGCCGATGCGCTTGACGGAGCTTGTGCTGTATCAGGAGCAAAAGTCCATGTTCGCAAGGATGTCCAGAATCAATCTGTTTTTTCACATTGTCGTATCATTTGTGTACGATGGGAGTATCGTGTGTTCTGACGTAGAATTGCTGGAGATATTCGGAAACCTCAAGAGTATCTGCCCGGATATACTTTCAGCCAGGCGGGAGTGCCTCTCGGATTGCGACCGGAAGAGTTATGAGGAACTTTGTAGGGTGGAACGCAGAATCATAGAACTTGACATGGCAAGATACTTTGGACATGAGACAGACAAGGAACAGCTCACGGAGCTTGACGACAGGAAACGCAGCGTTGAGAACAAACTGTATGCCAAGGCGCAGCCGAAGGTAATGGGGTGGCTGTCTGCAGATGAGCTGATAGGCAGGCTGCCGACAGACTGCCTATACATTGACTACCTTCAGTTTGTGACTGATTATGAAAAGCCGACCGAGAAGAATATGCGGTATGCGGTGCTGACGGTTGTTAAAACAGAGCAGGGATGTCGGATTTATCGTCAGCCTGTGATTGACGCCTATGAGGTCAGACAGTTATGTAATATCATAGATAAGAGAACAAGGGGTAATCGCTCTTATGATAGGAAGCAGAGTGCTTCGGGGTGGCTGTATGATGTGTCGGTATCAAGAAAACTGTATGACATTCTGCTTCGTGCTTCTGTAGAAAGCTGTCATGTACAGCCAAGGCCTGACAGACTGATTATTTCCGGTGACATAGAACTTCAATCTTTCCCATTTGATATGCTCACGACAAGCAGGGGAAGTCGGCTGCTGCAGGAGTTTAACGTATGCTATGTGAATTCTATGCGGAGCATTCATCACGATGTCTATGTGAATCGTGATGAGGGAGCTTTGGTGATTGGAAATCCGCAGTTCACGCTTGATAAAGAGAAAGTTTTATCGGGTGAAAATGAAGAGAAGAAGCTGTCGGTACTTCCGCTCAGCAAGGTGGAGGCGCAGACGGTAGCGGATTTTCTAGGTGCAGGAATCAAGCAGAAGATTGCAGCACGGAAAAATTTGCTTGAGGAAGTGCATGTTCCGATTCTTCATATAGCAACACATGGGGATTTTCGGCAGGATGAGCATTTTGACCCTGCAGCCGGACCGTTTGAATATGACTATCCGATGCGGCACAGCTGTATATTTCTTGCCGGAGCAAATGATTGGATTGTGTCAGGCGTGGAAACAGACCATTATGGAAATGGTGTGGTCAGCGCGGAGGAAATCTGCACATATGACTGGGGCGGAGTGAAGATGGTTGTGATGTCTGCATGTCTCACGAATACAGGAGACATCAGTTACACAGATGGACTTATAGGTATGCACACTGCGCTTTGCGCGCAGGGTATATCTGCGTGCGTGATGAGTCTGTGGGAGGTCGATGATTTTGCTGCGGCTGTTTTGATGTCCAGATTCTATCAGAATCTCCGCACGATGGAAGTGACGTCTGCCTTGTGGGAGGCAAAGAAATACATCATGACGGTCACGAACGGAGAACTTGCTGACGCAGGGTGGTATGGGGAGCAGAGAATCAGACGTATAGGACTTGCGGCTGATGAGATGAGAAGGCTGTCACAGCTTCCTGCGGGTATACGCTTGTTTGAAAAGCCCGTTTACTGGGCTGGGTTTGTGGCAGAGATTTGACGGTTTGATACAGGAGGAGAGGAACAAATGGCGATAATAAAAGAGCATATCAAATGCTGGATAATATGGTGAAGCTGTTGAATCTTCTTTAAAAATGTATGTTTACTAAAAAAGTTTAAATCATCTAAAATTTATGCGTCATTTCTCGCATGCCCTTGGATATATTCCATGTAAGTTATTTCAAATGGCATAAGAGGAGGCGCATTTTTTATGAACAAAGTACAAGAATCCATTGAAAAAAATATTGAAAAGTTAAATATTGATGCGAAGGCAAAGACTGCCTTGTACCAGATTCAGACGATTGCCAGATCGGATGCTTCATATTGCAAGCAGCTTGTTCCAAACTTGCTACTGGTGAGTCCGTCCGGTGCAGGCACAACGGAGTACGGGAAAGTATACAGCCGGATTATAGATGAGAATCATATCTATGATATTCGGGGATTGAGTACTTTCCTTGAACTGGATTTTCCATGTGATGATTCACCGCGCGAGTACAATCTGTTTTTCTCGTCGCCACGTGTGGCGGCTTCAACGCAGAATAATTTTTATGGCACATTTTTGTTGTCTTTCTCACGTTTTGAGGGCAGGGATTTGTTTACCAATCCGTACTTTGATACGCTGCTTGAGTTTGTAGAGCAGAACAGGGATAACATGCATTTCATTTTTCATGTGCTCCCGGAGTTTACGGAAAAAGAGAAGCTCCAAATGTCGTTGAACAGGATTCTTCACATGGTAAGGGTTGAATTTGACCATCCAAATCTGGAGATGTCAACTGAATATGTCTGGACAAGACTTGCAGACGTGGGTATCTCGCTTCCGAACACATATAAGGAGAAGTTCAAGACGGCATTGTCAGGGTGGATGGAGCAGACAGAGTTTGACGGATACGGTTCATTGGAACTGATAGCCAAGAGGATGCAGTATGAACTGTTTCTGATCGGAATCGGAAATGTTGACATGGAGTGCTTTGAGAAGGCAGTTAATAAGGCACTTCCGGATATTACGGTGTCAGAGGGAAACAGTGTTGGATTTTGTATAAGCGGAGGTGGCAGATAATGGTAAATGCAACACATATTACGGAAGAGGTTCGTTTCGAATCGGAAGAGGAGATTAAAGACAGATATACAGAGGTAAATTTTGAATCGGAAAAGGTTAAGGGCGCTGGCGTTCCGGTTATCAGTACAGGAAGAACTGCATATGTAGATGACTCAGAGGCTTCAACTTTTGTCGTGGGTGCGTCCGGTAGCGGCAAGACTCGTAAGGTGCTAATGCCGTATACATTTTCCTGTATACGGAAGAACGAGAATTTGATTATTCATGATCCAAAAGGAGAGATCAACAAATACATGTACAGAGACCTTGAGAAAGAGGGTTACAAGGTTATTGTTCTTGACTACAGAAGACCTCTTCGCGGCGACAGATATAATCCGCTTGAATATCCGTCCAAACTATACAGGGAGGGGAATACATCAAGAGCTGCGGAAATGTTTCAGGCGTTTGGTGAAACGATGTTTTCAGATCGCAAAAGTGAGAAAGATCCATACTGGAATCTTACTGCCTCATCATATTTAACAGGTTTATCCTTACTTCAGGCAGAGTTGCTCCCTGAAAAAGAGTGCACAATCAATCATTTATATGATTTACACATCCAGGGCGATAAGAAATATGGGTGTTCGAAGTACATCAAAGAGTTTTATTGCCGCCCCGGAGCAAAGGAATCATCTTCATACAAGCTGGCGGCTCCGGCAATTAACGCTCCGAATGACACCCAGGGTGGTCTGTATTCTGTATATACGTCTTGCCTTACGCCGTTCATATTGAACGAGGACATTATGGATGCGACCGCAAACAGTACATTTGATGTGAGAGACCTTGTGGAGAAGAAGTGCGCGATATTTATTATCACAAAGGATGAGGGAAGCGTATACAACAAGCTCATTTCAGCAAATATTGACCAGATCTACGAGAGATTGATTGATATTGCCGAGGAAGAATACGACGGCAGATTGCCAAGGAGAATCAACTTCATTCTTGATGAATTCGGCAATCTGGCTGAGATAAACAACATGCAGGGTAAGATTACTGCTGGCAGAAGCCGTAACATTCGTTGGCTGATTGTCTGTCAGAATATGGAACAGCTCAATCTCTTATATGGGGATAAAGGTGCGTCCATCATCTTTGGCAATTGCGCAAACATTGTATATTTATACTCGACCGATATTAAGCTCTTGCAAAGAATATCAGCCATGTGCGGCTTGTATTCCGATGAACTGACCGGTGCAAGACACCCATTGATGTCGATGGATCACCTGAGGTATCTGAATAAGGACAAGGGAGAAGTTCTGCTTCTTCTTGAACGGGCTCGACCGTTTGTAGGATATCTGCCGGATATATCTGCATATCCGTTGTCTCCGACACAGCATGTCAATGTGAGTGAGAGGAAGAGACAAACTTTGACGCCAATAGATTTTCAGGAGATTGTTAATAAACAGAAACGTGAGCAGATGGCTGAAAAACGGGCTGAGGATGAGCGCAATGAGCCTGTCATTCCGCCTGAGGACATAGACAAGATGATAGCGGAGATTGATCGCAAAATTGCTGAACTAGAAGAGGAAGAACGCGAGGAAAAGAAGCGGGCGCAGATTCACAAGAAAAGCAATAGCAAAGGAAAGAAAGCTAATAGTAGAAATAACAAGCATGAGCTGAAGGACGATGACAGTGGTGATGAGAAGTCATAGAGTTCACAAGTGTGCTTTTCCCAAAAAAATTATCGCTGAAGCTGTGATATTGTAGGCTTAGGCAAAAGATTTGTCCGCACATGCGACAAAATCGGAAGGTTTGTTGATATACATAATATTTTAATGCTTGATGGTTCGAGGATGGAAATTTCCCAAAATGATGCGATTGCCTATGTGATGGAAAAGGTAAACGATGATATATGCGATTTTGGAAGTCCTTTTCTCGATGATGAGGAGGACAAGTTAAAAACAGGAGAATATAATGAAAATGTTGTTTTTTCACTTGATTATTTTGACAGGTTCCTGACTGGTAGATATGACTTGGAAGATTACAGGGAAGCGAGAACATATCATTTTATAGTTAAACTGTTAGCAGCATATTTGCCATCTGATAAGGATGTATTAGACTACTTCTTCGTGCTGTCAGATGTGTCAAAGAGATTAACTAAGGATAGAAGCCTCAGCTTTATCAGAAATGGTGTGTATTGGAAGTTGAACGAATTGCATTTAACAGGAAAGCTGTCGAGTATAATTAACGATAAGGACAAGTTAAAAAAGAAACTCCTACAAGATGCATATTGGGAAGATGATTCTATAGACAATGACACTTATGAAAGCGATTGTGCTAAATATGTGGGCTATTTTTCCATAGTGAAGGGAAGGATAGTTGCCCATAAAGAGGAAATCAGAAATGCCATGTGCATTGGAGATATGCTGTTTGCAAAGTGGCTGGATAGACCGGGAGTGGTTTCATACAATCTTGAGTCTGGCGCATACGAAATCCAGTATAACAGAGAACTGACAAAGGAAGAAGTTCAGTTGGTACTTAATGCATATCATATTGTTTATGCGGCTTATTGCGTTAGCGTAGACAAGTGCCGTCTTGATTGACTACACCATTATTATACTAGGAGGTGAGTTGCTGTGCATAAACCTATTTTAGCGGTTACAGGAGATACACATGGAGAAGAAGGCAGATTTCTTTATCCAGAAGAATCAGCAAACAAGCATTTGCAAAAAGGAGATTATTTGTTTATCTGTGGTGATTTTGGCTATCTGTTTGACGATTCATACAGAGAAAGGCAATTCCTAAAATACCTTGCAGAAGATGTGCCGTATACCATTTGTTTTTGTGATGGAAATCATGAGAATTTTGATTTGATAAATGCTTATGATGTTACAATTTGGAATGGCGGTAAGGTACATATTATAAAAACGGATGAAAATGGGACTCCTAAAGTCATCCATTTAATGCGAGGACAAGTATACGAAATAGAAGGAAAGCGAATCTTTGTTTTTGGTGGTGCGTATAGCATTGACAAGGCCATGAGGATTGAGGGAAGAAGCTGGTGGCCACAGGAGATGCCAAATGAGGAAGACATGAGCGAAGCAACCAGGAATTTAGAGGCTGCTAATTGGAAAGTGGACTATATACTTACACATGCAGCTCCGGAAGAAACAATGTCAATTTTTCATCCAGAGCATGTACATGAAATGCCACTTAACGGTTTCTTAGAGTATATTCGTGAAAAAACGCAGTATAAACACTGGTATATGGGGCATCTTCATCGTGATGAAGATGTGTGGCGTCATCAAACAATTCTATGGTTTTCACTTCGGAACATGGAAGACAATACAGAATTCAGTTAGTGAAAGGAAAATTACGAGTGATATGAGTGAGGATTGGAGGAATGAATGTGCTGTACATAAAGAAAGTAAGACTGAAAGATAAGTCAACGCTCAGCAAATTTTTATATGTAATATTGCATATTTGGGTTGGCGGATTTATTGGAATTTGGTATTTTTTCTGGCTTTCACTATTCACCAGTGTGCCGTCATCGCTGTATGATGATTCACCTGTCTGGCTGTTTGGTTGCATGGTATTAGTCTGTTCGATTGGAATAGCAGTTACATTTTCCGCTCGAAGGACTTGTAGCAATGTGATCTGTAATATAGCGGCAGGCTGTGGGCTATATGTAATTTTTCAACTTGGCTGTTATTCTGTCGCTACTCTGATTGCGATAATGGTTGCGGCTGCTATTTGCTCCGGTGTTGGAATCGTAAGGATTTGCCTTAGACATACCGGAGCAAGGACTGTGAGCAGGCAAAGATTGGCGATGGCGCGAAGAATTCGCGTCAGGGATCTTATTAGACGGAATGCTTGTATTGCCTGTGGAGTTTGTGCAATCCTGATTCCGCTTGCAGTGGGTCACACAGATTGGATGAAATTGTATGAAATCTATTGCAATCAAATGAATCGATCAATGGGAAGCAATGCTGATTTTGATTATGCGGCGACAAATTACTATGAAGATCACGGTATTGAAAAAAACTTTGATACAATCAAACGGATTTACGATAATGATGAGTGGCAAAGTCTTGCTACTGAGCAGAAAAAAGAAACAGTGAAAGCAATCTTTGATTGTGAATCTAAGTATCTTGGCGTGCAAAATGCCGTGTCCCTTGAGTTTTCGGATAATCTTCCCAGCTCTCTGTATTACGAGGTTAGGGCTCAGTATGACTCGAATAATAGAAAAATAACGATAAAAGATGGACTTCTCGATTACGATAATGATGAGGTTTTTATGGTGATTGCTGAGGAAGTCTACCATGCATATGAACACGACATGATGGAACTTTATTCACAAACGCTGACAGAGTCGCAGAAGTCCTTATGGTGTTTTAAAGATGTGGGGGCATGGATTAAGAATAATGATTCGTATGTGATAGGCGGCAATTCCAGCTATGAAGCATATGAATCGCAACCCATTGAAGAGGCGGCAAAGGAATACGCGACTTATTCATGGGTTTCGTACATGCAAAATATAGGGGATGTTGTAGATGTATGCTATACCGATGAAAATTCTGATTGAATTCATGCGACATTTTACCGGATAGCAAGGATATATTTTATAGCTTCAAATCACAGGAGGTGGTCGTATGTTTGGAAACGAAAGCAAGACACAGGCAGAGATTCTGAAAATGGAACCATATGCGAGGTTTCTTCGACAGTTTGATACATTGAAGGATGTCAGCGGGGAAACGGTACATATTCGTATTGCATCCGATAATATTGCTCGGAACGAAGATAAGGCAATCGGTGGATTTGAATTAAATCGGACATATACAAGATGGTATGACCTTAGATTTGTTTTCAGAACTGTGTTGGATAAGAAGGATGATTTACAGCAAGAGAAGTTCTTCGTATACCATGAGCTCCTTACGGAATTCGATGAGGAATTTCGAGATTGCTTGATGGACATGGCAGAAGATATTAGTAAGAAGCAGGGCTGCATGTTTATATCTTCGCTCGCAAAATCCTGTGAGGTTGAGGCAGCAGTGAAAGCAAAAAACAGATTCTCTTTATCGTATGAGGTGGGATGCGAAAAAGAGAATGCGCGTGAAATCTGCTTGCAGTTGATCAGTCATGACGTGGCTATATTTGCAAGGAGTTTCTGATACAAAGATTTATTAAAATTTACAAGGGAGATGAACACTATGTCAATGAGTAATGAAACAACAAATGATGCAAACGATTTAAATACCGTGTCGGAGGGCAAATCGCCGTTTACAAGTACAGCATTAGGTTACATCGTCGAGCATATCTTACTTGCGGCGGTGCTTGGATATGATCTGCTACATTTCCTGCCAAAGTTCATTCGGATAGCAGCCTTTGATGAGTCGGTGGTTTGTCTTTCGGTCTGCCTGCTGATTAGTTGTGCAGTCGGGATTCTGATTACATGGCGTGACAGGAGGTGGCAATATATCTGTGTGAATGTACTTGCCGGACTTGGAGCTTATGTCGCTTGGACATTTATGGATTATCATCTGTCATCAGACAGATTCCGATTGATACTGACGATAGAGGTGTGTGTAGCGATTGTTGGTATGGGTTTGGCTGTATTTAGCCGGAAGAAAAATGAATCGGTAGATGGAAGAGGTAATGTTCCGGGATTGCAGATCGCTTGGCTGGGAGCCTGCCTGGCGGCTGTTACAGCTTGCATTTTTATGCCAATCTCTGTGAAGTGTATGGATGACGCGGAGATCAAGAGCACATATTATGAAAAAGTCGGCTATGATGCTGTAGCCGATGATGCCTATGAGCCAACATATGTATATGGAGATGAGTATTCTCTGGATAATAATATCGAAACCATCAAGAACATTGATGACAGCATTTGGCCGACGATTTCCGATGCGGAGAAGGAGGCAACTTTACAGGCTGTAGCTTACGCCTATGCAAATGATCAGGGACTTGGCAGTAAGATGCAATTTGTATTCAGCGATGATTCTTACGAGGATGAGTATGGGAAGTATGAATATAATGCGGATCAATCCACGGTGTATATCAGTACAGAATGTCTGTCTGATTCTGAAACAGCTTGTCAGGCGGTGATTCATCAGGTGTATCACATTTATCAGCAGGAACTTTGTGATATCTATATAACACTTACAGACACGCAACGCGCTTTTTGGAAGTTTGATAATTGCGCTGCATATATACGTTATCTGAATGGAGATCCTCTTCTTGGTTATGAAAATGATGACGACAAGAGAAGTTTTGAATTTCTTGCAGAATTAACAGGTGAAACGGAAACGCGATCTTATAGAAATCACGTGTATGATTATCTGAATCCAGACCAGGAAGATTAGGGGGTGATGATATATGAGATTATTAGATGTAGACGGAGAATATGGCTGTATTGCAAGCTGGGTCACTCCCGAGATATCGGAAGGTGGTAGAAAGGTAGTGCTGCACAATGAATTTCTGGGTAAAGAGAGGGAACTGAATCAGTATGAGGCACGTCTCCTGTTTAGTATGACCGGAAACAATGATCCGATTGTGGACAGATGTTCTTCTGATATCTGCAACAGCTTGTGGAAAGAATCATATATCGAGAAAGAGGACATAAGAGAACACGAAATATTGGAGTTTGCCGCTACGATTCAGGAGAGCATAGATGAAGAAAAGGGTGTGACAGGTCACGTAAAGACAGAGGTGGACGAGACCGGAGAATATGTAACGGAGCTCGTATGTGAGGAGGCTCTTACAGAAGCAAAAAAGGTTTATAAAGAGCAGTGGAGAACATACAGCAAGTCGGCTCATCCGATGTTATGGACAGTCGTGTTATCCCTGTTGGGTGTAATATTATTTTCCTTTGGAGCAACCTTGTTGCCTCGGGCGTTGATTTCGGCTGCTGCAAATGACATGGAATGGGAACTTGGTGGATTTTTACTTATGATGTTAAGTACTGTGGTTGTATTCCTCTTAGAAGGGTTTCCGAGGGATTTGTGTCATGGTGCTGTCGGCAGGTTGTTCGGAGCCCGTGTCATTTATAAGGGATTTTTAAATGGTTCATTGCTGCATGGCGATTGGTATCTGATAGATGACTCTGTGGTTATCGGGAAATATTATGCAATCCGAAGGATGCACATCAGGCTTGCCGGCGCATATTGTGACTTCTTGATTGCTTCGATTTTGTCAGGAGTGTTGCTTCACACGGAAAATACAATTCTCTATTGGATTGTCAGCGGAATGTTGTTTGGCATTCTTATAAGGTGCGCGGTACATTTCTTTCCGTCATTTTTACATGAGGATTGTATCCAAGTGTTAGATGCAATGATGCATGCAAATCACATTTCCTATGGACTGAGTTATCTTGGCCGACTGTTTCGTGACAGTGATACAAGGCATGAACTTCTGGCTCAAAGGGGAATCCATGCAGTCGGCGCTTTGCTTGTGTGTGCATTGATAGTGTTTCTCCAGATTATAGGGCATATAGGATTTTGGAGCTTGATCATATTTTATGTCGGATTGATGGGGTGATGATTATGGCGTTTGATATAATTAAGTTATTAATATTGGGTGTAAACAGTGGGTATTTCCTTTATACGGGAGCTGCTCAACGGGATCTGATTGATGGCGGAATTGGAGTATTGCTGTTTTTTGTTATGATTGGAATGGTTGGCTTTACATCCGGGCATGAAAGCCTGTGGTCATTTTTGTTTGCTTTTATTGTGATAATTCCGTGTAATATCAAGGTTACAGAGTTGTTGCTGTTCGATATGATGTACAAAAGGTATCCGGATAGCTTTAACATGCTTTATGTAACGGATTATCCGTTTAAAACATTTTGTGTGGCATTTTCAAGATTGTCGGTATGGAACAAAGTCTTTACGGTAAATATGGGTGTATTTATTTGTGTTATTATACTTATGGCGGAGTTATATGCGACAGGCTTGATCGTTCGAACAATCTGGTCTGATCAAAAAAGAGACACTTTCCGCTTATTTGTACCGGCAGAGAAAGCTGAACAGGAAGATGACGTTACTATGCGGGTGACTTGGTCAAGAAAAAATATGTATTATTATGCTCCTGAATCAGAGACGGATGATGAAGAGGATGTTAATAAGAAAAAAGTAGAGGAATTCGATTGGAGGAGAGAATTTGCACTTGAGGGTGATAAACCGGTAGGAATAGTCCGTTATAAGAAACGTTCAAAGAATTCATCAATTACGAACCGGTGACATTTGAGTAGCTACTTGAGAATAATAATCGGTGGTATGAGCGTGGAGGCACTTGCGATGAGGGAGGTGACGCGAATTATGAGCAGCGTTGAATATTGGGATTTGTTTAATAGGAATCGAGTCTGGGTAAGAAATCACCACAAGCGTGGAAACAGGATTCCTGACGGATTGTATCATATCGTCGTTCACTCATGGGTCATGGATTACTATGGTAACTTCCTGATCTTGCAGAGGCAGAAAGGGCGGACGGATGTCACTGTACGAGGTCGAGACCGGTGCGGAATATTATAGATGAAGAATGAGATTATAAAGGAAAGCAATCTTTCGTGGATTGCTTCTTCTTATTTTTCAACATGATAAATTCATTATCGGAACATGACTGTGGCACAGAACTGTTAAATGTGATAAAATTTATTGCGAGATTTGAGAAAGAAAACATGCACATGGAACACCTGCGCTGTGTTGTGGAACGAATTACATATCAGAGTGACGCACATGTCGGCTCTGTGCTGTCGCTTGAAGGCACATGGAAAGTGGACAGCAAATACGGCAGACAGTTGCAGGTAGAGAAATGGGAGGAAACGCTGCCGGCAACGGTATATGGAATAGAGAAATACCTCGGCAGCGGATTGATTAAAGGTTTCGGTTCGAAGTTTGCGAAGCGAATTGTCCAGAAGTGAATAATCTGTGCCTCAATGAGTTTGATTTGAATTTAAATTGAAATATCTGGTAAGTATATATAAAAAAGATGTTGTTGGATAGTTGTTTATGTATTGAAGGAGTGAGTATGACAACCGAAAAATTAGAGGAAATGTTGCAGGCTGGAGAGGGCTTCACCGTTGAGTATAAAGAGTGCGTAAATGGATTGAATAACAGTGTTTTTGAAACGGTTTGTTCTTTTTCAAATCGCTATGGCGGACATATTATTTTAGGAGTTAAAGAGACAGAAGACCACAAGGGCAGGGTAATAGGTGTTAATCCAAAATGCATTGTGGATATGAAGAATAATTTTGTGAATGTGCTGAATAATCCACAGAAGATGAGTCCGTCATTGTATTTAAATCTTGAAGAATTTGATTATGGTGATAAGAAAATACTATGGGTGTATGTACCGGTCAGTTCACAGATTGAGTTGTGTGGTGGTAGGATTTACGATAGAAACAATGATGCAGATCAGGATATTACGACATCGTCTGATTTGGTGTCAAACATATCGAACCGGAAATCAAAAACATACACAGAACGCATCATCTTCCCATACTGTACAAAAGAACATTTGAAAATGGAGATGATACCGAGGGTAAAAACACTTGCTTTGAACAGGAACGAGAACCATCCGTGGAAAGATATGGATGATATGGAACTGATGAAAAGTGCAGGACTTTACGAGGAAGATATAATGACTGGGAAAAAGGGATTTAATCTTGCGGCAATTTTACTGTTTGGCAAGCCGGAGGTTATAAGGTCTTGTGTGCCGGGCTATAAGACGGATGCAATCTACCGCGCAGAAAATATGGACAGATATGATGACAGACTGATTGTTGAGGAGAATTTGATAGAAAGCTATGATCTATTGATGAACTTTATTGCCAAGCATACAAATGATAAGTTTTTCCTGATTGATAATGTTAGTGTAAGTGTTAGAAATGCGATTGCACGTGAAATTGTAAGCAATATTCTTGTACATCGTGAGTTTAGTACGGCATTTCCGGCGAAACTTGTGGTTGAACCGGACAAGATATATACAGAGAATTGGAACAGGGCGCAACGAGTAGGACGGATAGAACCTCAAAATTTCACACCGTATCCCAAAAATCCGGTGTTGGCAAATTTCTTTGTTAATATTGGCTATGCAGATTCATTAGGTTCAGGAGTTCGTAATTTGTATAAGTATACAAAAATATATTCGGGCGGTGAACCTGATTTTGAAGAGGGAGATGTGTTTAAACTGACAGTTCCACTTAAAGAACGCAATGAAAGTGAACGTGTTGATGATAATGGCACCAAAACTTGCACTAAAGTTGGCACCAATGGCACTAAAGTTGGCACCAATGGCACTAAAGTTGGCACCAAATCTGGCACCAATGACACCAAAACCGGAACGGATGTACACGAAGAGGATATTGAGGCAAAGATTGTTGAGTTGATTCGTGAAAATAAAAAAATAACGCAGAAAGAAATGCAGGAACAAACCGGAACTTCACTTAGATCAATTAAACGTTATATATCAAAATTGCAGAGTGATGGTGTTATAAAAAGAGTTGGCTCAAGTCGGAGCGGATATTGGGAAATAAACGAGTAATTGTCTATGAAAATTAAACATAGGAAGAATATATAATGAATGAAAGAGATGTAGAAATTAGTAAAAGAGAAGCTAAGAAGAAGGAACGTAGGTCGAGAAAGGACAAGCTTGCAATAGAGAAGAGAATACTTCGTCTGTCTTTTATGGGAAGTGTCTTCTTCATACTTGCGGAGGGCGTGATGGCATGGTATACCCATTCACATTCACTTTGGACGGACTGCCTGTTCGACTCCGCAGATCTGGTCATGATAGGACCATTTATGGTGCTTGTTCCGCTTCTGTATAAACCGGTGACAGAGAAACATCCATATGGTTATGCCCAGGTGGAATCACTTTTTCTCCTTGTGAAGTACAGTGTATTACTTGCACTCACATGTAATCTCATGGTTGAGAATATAAAGCTGTTGTTTCATGGGGGACATGAGGTAGATGCGGGGAGCATAGCGGTATTTGAATTTCTTGTATGTGTATGCTGTGCGGTTATGTATGCGATACTTGGCCATTACAGTAAGAAATATGAGTCTACAACTATCAAAGCGGAGCTGTATATGTGGAAACTTGACGTAATAAGCAGTATGGGAGTTGCTATAGCATTTGCGGTACAGACTGCTCTTTTGCATACAAGCCTTCGTTTTATGACCCCTTATATTGATCCGGCAGTAGCGGTGGTTATGGCACTTCTTCTCATAAAAGAGCCGGTGTGCGAGATATTCCAGAGTATCAAGAATCTTATTCTTTTTGCTCCGGAGGAAGAGACGCTTAATCAGATACGAGGCATAGTGGATCAGCATATGAAGGATTACCCATATGAGGTCACTTTTCTGGATGTCATCCAGACCGGGCGGAAGCTTTGGGTTGAGGTATATATAGGAAATCAGACGGATGTGATACATATAAGTATCATTCATAAGGTGAGAGACGAGATAAAACAGGAGCTTAGGGATAAGTATGATCAGGTGTATATAGAGGTCATACCAGATTGATGGTAAAGCTGTAATACAAAATATAAATGATCAAGGGGATGCAAGGATATGTTACATTATGAAGTTTTTGAAAGCTCATGTGATACCGATAGATATATAGTTCTGCTTCACGGATTTGGAGGGAACAACAGGGTATGGAAGAATCAGATTCCCTTGCTTCAGAAGAAGTTTAATGTTCTGGCGATAACTCTGCCAAGTCATGGAGACAGTGAACTGAAATTGTCCAAGATGGGAAGTACGCTGGATGTTGTCGTGGGTGAGATAACGCAGGTGCTTGATGAGCGGGGGATACAGCGAGCTGTTTTTATGGGCGTATCACTTGGAACTATATTTATCAAATATATGGAGATGAGATGCGGAAGTTACATAGATAAAGCAATACTTGTGGGTGCGCTTGGCACGGTTGGAAAACCACTCAGGCGTGCTGTCAATGTCTTTGCTAAGATAGGCGACAAGCTGCCATTTCCTGTCGTCTACAGAATAATGGCAAAGTTATTTATGCCATGGAAAGTCAGCAAGACAAGCAGGAAGGTGTTCTGCAAATGTGCCAAGGCATTAAACAGTCTGGAATTTAAGGCGTATATGAATATTTTTATTGAGCATTTTTCACTTTGTGACGAGTTCGTGAGCAGATTACACGAGGAGAATGTATATATTTCTGGTCGGGGTGATCTGTGCTTTATAAATGGAATCGTGGAGGAAGCTGATCTGACAGATGCGGAGCTGATAATAATAGAGCATTGCGGTCACGTGTGCAACATAGATCAGAGCAGACAATTCAATGATATTATTTCTGAATTGCTTGACATTGAATGAATTGAAAGTGGAATATGATACGACAAGGATATACTATCTTAAACTGCTGATAAATAAGGATAAGGAGACTGTGATATGGCAACGATGAACACGTATACGGGGAACAAAATAGATCCGATGAATATGACATCTTCAGACATATCAATACAGGATATTGCGCATGCATTAAGCCTCACGTGCCGCGGCGGAGGGCATGTGTCATATTTCTTTTCTGTGGCACAGCACTCCATCAACTGTATGAATGAGGCGAAGTCAAGGGGATGGTCAGAGCGGCTACAGCTTGCCTGTCTGTTGCACGATGCCAGCGAGGCGTATATATCAGACATAATCAGACCGGTAAAAGCGCATTTGTCCAATTATCTTGAGATAGAGAGTTCGATTATGAACGTTATACTTGAGCGATTTGGACTTGCTGATCTGAGCGAAGAAGAGAATGCGATGTGGAAACAGATAGATGATGATATGATGAACTTCGAACTTAAGAATCTGATGAAAGGCGAGGCGTACAGGAATACGGACAACCTTAGTTCAGTCCCTGCTGAGGCCGAAAGACCATGGCGAGAAGTGGAAGATGAATTTGAGGCTGAATGTAAGAAACTTGCAGAGAAAATGTCAGATCAGACCGGCAAGTAGTCGATAGTGAATAGTTATTTTTAATTACAAAAATGTATGATAATACCTCCCAGGCGGATGATGGAATATAACGATCTGCCCGGGAGGTATTTGTTTTGACAATTATGATCAGATGTTGTCAAAGTATCCGACATAGTCGACCTTGTATGTCCCATTTGGGAAAAGGTATTCATACAGATCTATGAAATAGTCGTCGGTCATGCTGGCGATGAAGTCTACTACGATTTCGTTTGGATCCTGACTGAGATAATTGTCGATGAATTCTTTTTTGCCAAAATAATTGCTATACCGGTTTGCATCTTTTATGTAGTTGACATGGTGTTTATACAGTATGGAATCAGTGTCTTTGCTCTTAGCCTGCCTCAGTAATTCTTCGTATATACAATAGAATATTGGCTTTATGTTGTCATTGTACATTGTGTTGAGGCTGTCATTGTTATATATGTTCTGGTAATTCTCAGTCTTGGCTTTGGAGAAGGTCTCATATACATCAGGATCCATGCTTATATAAGGTTTTCCGTAGCTGTTTTCTATGATATTGACAGTCATATTGTGAATTATCTGGGCGTTGGAGGATCCAAGGCTGCCTGCAGAGAAAGAATCATCATTTGGAATGAGACCGATCTTTATTGCATCCTGCCTGTCTTTTCCAAGGTAGGCTATGATATCGCTGATCCTCATGATACAGCCTTCAAGTGTACCTGGGACCTGTTTTTTATTTGCAGAAGGATCTGTGTAGCAGTCCTCCACCGACCTGTCAAATTCTCCCCATGGATCGTCTGCGTTAAATGTCTTAGGTGTATAGCATTGCTGTTCCATTTCGCCGTTGTGGCATATAACACCATCAAGCACCTGGAGGCTGATATTTCGGAATATAAGTTTGTCAAGTACTCTGGCGCTGTGGATGTTGTGGTTGAAGAGCCTTCCGGTATGCTCGTTGTAGATCTCATTCAGATAACGCTCTCCGGCATGACCAAATGGAGTATGTCCGATGTCATGTCCAAGGGAGATTGCCTCTATGAGATCAAGATTGAGTCCAAGAGTCATTCCGATAGTCCTTGCAATTCTGGATACAAGCTGGACGTGGAGTGCACGTCTTGATATATCATCGTTCTTGTAGCATGAGATAACTTGTGTCTTATCAGAATAGCGATTGTAATAGTTGTTGTGAAGTATCTTTTCCACATCCATGACGAATGCCGGTCTCCACAGATGTGGGGCATCATGGTCTGGCTGACGCCTTATAATGTCAGAGTCCTTGCATGCATATGGGTTTATCTTGCCGTGTTCACGGTCGCCTAAGATCTGTTCATAAACTTCTTTTGATAAAGAATGGTATTTTGAATCTTTATTTACACTCATTAAAAATCTCCTGTTCAGTAAAATGTGATAGTTAACATATGTATCATATATATCAGAATGCATATGAATTATTATAAATATTCTTGAGATCATAAGTCAAATGTGCTGAAAGTTATTTATTACTAAATCGGTATATTTGAGAACCATATGACAGTGATTGTGGATTATATTTTATCACAAACTTTAAAAATACTATATTTAGTGAGACTATTCAACCTTGGGGAAACAATTCATTATGTGCCTGGGAAGCTTCGGGCATGTCGTTTTCTTGCCCGTTTTTGTGCATGGGGTAAAATTGGTTATCTTATGTTCTACATTTTATTTGTCTATGGGGTAGAAATTTACCTTATGTTCCAGCTTAAGTTTTGTGCAGGGGTAACAAATTTTTTATCCCTGAAAATGCCCACAAATGGCTGAAAATCAGCGTTTGACTGAAAATGCAGAAGTTGCTTGAAATGCGTTGAAAACGGCAGAAACACTAGCTATAATGCGTTGCAAGCAGATCTGTTAAATGTCAAAAATTTGGAGGTTGATTGTGAAGAAATATATAGATATCCAGGTGGTAAGGGAAAGAGAAACAGTGCTCGATGACATCACACTCCCGGTAAACACAGGGGCATTTCAGGTTGGAGATATCATCAGTATCACGGAGAAAATGGATGGGGCCAATGCAAGTATACGGTATGACGAAAAAGAGGATGTTCTCAGAGCGTTCAGCCGTAATAATGAGCTGAGTAAGGACCAGAACTTAAGAGGATTCTGGGAATATGTTCAGAAAATGGACAAGGAACCATTTGCAAGGTATCCACATTACATATTTTTCGGAGAGTGGCTTGTGAAACATACGGTGATATATGAAAAAGATAACTATGACAAATTTTATCTGTTCAGCATATTCGATGGAGATGCTGATCAGTGGCTGTCTCAGGACTCTGTGAAATCTATTGCAGATGAATGTGGCATTCCATATGTACATGAACTCTATTATGGGAAATTTATAAGCTGGGAACACTGTAAACAGTTTGCAAATGATCCCGCCTATGGAAAAAAGCAGGAGGGAATTGTCATAAAGGATCAGACAGCTCTTTTGGAGGGACGTGAGCCACATGTTTTGAAGTATGTAAATCCAGAATTTTATGAGATAAAGGTGGATAACCGCAGGCAGAATAAGAGGAAAAGGGATGATTCACAGAAAAAAGCAGACATGGATGAGGCAGAAAGATATGTCCGAATGATCGTCACCGAGGCCAGGGTGCGGAAAATAGTAAATAAGCTTGTGGATGAAGGAATAATGCTCGAAAAAATCGAGAGGAAGGATTTACAGATTATTTATAAGAATCTTCCAAAGAGAATTTATGAAGACTGCCTGAAAGAAGAACCCGAAATCATTCAGAAGGCGGGAAACTATGCCGGAAAGATGTGTATGAAGGTTGGGATAGAGATATTCAGAAAAGAATGGAAAATTTGATACACGGCTATAAGCGTAAAGAGGAACAGTTAGATTTTTAAACTACGGGTTTATAGCCAATCAGCCGGATGTGATATAAACTAGGGCATATCAATAAATGAATATGCGGAAGATTTGAAAGATATGAACGACTTGAAATATATGAAAGATTTGGAAGAAAGGAAGTGGCAGTGTGGCAAGACTTCGAGATGATATAGGTACCAGAATGAAGAATTTTTATGAGCAGATACCGAAGACAAAGCTTATGAGACGTTGTCCGGTTGCGATACGAATAGACGGCAAGGCATTTCATACATATACAAGGAATTTTAAGAGACCGTTTGATTCTGTTTTTATGAGAGCTATGCAGGCAGGCGGTTAAAGAAGAGGGTACGGAGGATCCCAAATATATCAAAGTCCTTGATAAGGCCTGTGAGACTGGGGCGATGTTTGATTCAAGATGCTTCAATATACCGAAGGAAGAGGTGACGAATCTCATATATTGGAGGCAGCTCGACGCATCCCGCAATTCGATACAGATGGTTGGGCATGCCAATTTCTCACAGAAGCAGATGCATGGCAAGTCCACCGGTGATATACAGGATATGCTGATGCTTGAGAAGAATATAAACTGGAATGACTTCCCGGTGACATGCAAGAGGGGAAGCTGCTGCATCAGGGGACAGGCAGATGAAGTCCCGTCATGTACAGGAGACAGTAGCAACGAAAATTTCAGAGGATGGATGATAGACAATGATATACCGATATTCAAGGGCGAGGAAAGAGAGTATGTTGACCATCTTATATATATTGGAGAGCAGTAAAAACAGAGAGTATTGGAATAGCAGGTTAAAAAACTAACAGGATAATAGAGTAATGTAATAGCATAATATCAAAGGGGTGTAAAAAATATGGATCGCAGAGAGATGAACAGAAGTATATTTCAGGATACAGAGCGCATGTGCAAGACGGATGCTGAGCTTTCAGCTGTCACAAAGATATCGGTGGCAAATCAGCGCTTTATAGCAGAGGCGGAGGTTATACCAACGCCTGAACTGAATATTTACAAAAAGGCAAATGTGGTTGTCTCAAAGAAGAGAAGCTATGAGGCGGCAAAGGCCTATAAAGGGAATCATGTAGCAGTGCATAACTTTGCATCAGCGACAAATCCAGGCGGCGGAGTTGTAAATGGTGCGGGGGCGCAGGAGGAATGTCTCTGCAGATGTTCCAATCTGTATTTCTGTCTGAACACCCCTGATATGTGGGGAATGTTCTACACACCGCACAGAGCGGCGCATGATCCAATACATAACGATGACATCATATACACTCCAGATATCGTTGTGTTCAAGACTGATACAGATCGTCCGGAACTAATGGAGCGTGATGACTGGTATATAGTTGATGTGATCACATGTGCGGCGCCAAATCTCAGGGAAAACCCCAGCAATAGATATAATTCCGGAGATGGAACGAGAGCGGTGACACCCAGCAATAGAGAACTTCAGGTCATCCATGAGAAAAGACTCAGAAGAATACTTGACAGCGCGGTTATAAATCATGCAGACACAGTAATACTCGGGGCGTTTGGTTGCGGAGCATTCTGTAACGAACCGCAGGTCGTGGCAACTGCTGCGGCAAATGTGGTGAGGGATTATATGTACGCATTTAAGAATATCGAGTTTGCTGTATACTGCAGACCAAGCGACGATTCCAATTACAGAGTGTTTAATAGCGTATTAAGTTCATTGTAAAAAACAAACTGGTACGAGAGAAGACTTGAGTATGCAAAGGCGAACATAAGTCTGCCGGATGAGCCGGATTACAAGGCAATTAAATAAAGGAGTGATTTTGAAATGATTTATATTACAGGCGACTGTCACGGGAGGTTTGGGAGATTTATGTCAGGAGGATTTTCCTGCTGCCCGGATCTAACTGAAAATGATACAGTGATCGTATGCGGGGATCTTGGTTTGCTCTGGGCAAAAGGAGAGTCCTTTGAACAGGACTGTGAATTCTTCGCAAAGCAGTCATTTACACTTCTATGGGTTCAGGGAAATCATGAGAATTACAATATGATAGATGAATACCCGGTGGAGAAGTGGCATGGTGGCAAAGTGCGGCATATAGTCCGTGATAAGGTGATACTTCTTGAGCGCGGACAGGTATTCGATATAGAGGGAAAAAGATATTTTACGTTCGGAGGAGCACAGAGCCACGATATAAGCGGTGGCGTGCTTGATAAGGATGATCCTTTGTTCGAGCATAAATATAATTTGGCAATGGGGAGTGGCAGACCGTTCAGAATATTGAACACATCATGGTGGAAACAGGAGCTTCCGACAGATACAGAGATAGAGGAAGCAAGGGTAAATCTTGAGAGCTGTGATTACAAGGTCGACTATGTCATAACCCATTGCGCATCAAACACTATACAGCTGAAGCTTGAAGATATAAAGAGGATGCATGGACGCCTGCATGAATTGTACGCTCAGAATATACTGACGGATTTCTTTGAGGAACTTGAAGGAAAACTTGAATATTCCATGTGGTACTTCGGACATTATCACGAGGATATGTACGTGGATACGAAGCACAGACTTATATATTATGATATGGTGCCTGTGGTATGGAATTAGTTCGTTAGAGATAGCAAATATCGTGATGAACAGATCATATTTGAAGAGCCAGATGTTAAAAATCACCTGAAATAAAAGGGGATAACATATAAATGTAATTATTAAAATAAGGAGGATACGAATATTATGGAGAAAATGATAGTGACAAGAGCTCTGGATGAGAGAGACCTTCTGATAAAGAAGATCAATGATGCCATAGACAGAGCCAGTTTTGTGACAGTGAAAAAGACATCAGATGATATCGTTATCGGTGGTAAGAAGAGCGTGCAGGAGTTTGATGACGAGGCGAGGGCGGATCTTCAGAGTATAAGGGATCTCATAAGCAGATACAACAGGCTTGATGCAGCGATCCTGCTTGCAAATGCCACTACGGATATAGAGGTGGCAGGGGTGACCATGACGAGGGCAGCGGCAATCAATCTCAGAAAGACTTTACTTGGAAGAAGTTTCTCAAATACTAACTTTGATGACGCTCTTATCAGAAAGATAAATAACGATTTCACCAAGGCCAAGATGGCTATCAATAAGTCACAGGAGAATGCCGACAGACAGAAGGAGGCCATGAGTACAGCGCTTGCTTCAAGTGATAAGAAGGTTCTCAGTGACGACAGTCTGAAAAGCATATCTGCCTACTGCGATAATCTTGTATACAGCATGGTGGATCCAATTGACGCTGAAAAGGTTGTTGGAGACTTACAGGGCAGACAGGATGAGCTTAAAGCTAATCTTGAGAGCGCTATAAGAATATCGAACGCGACTACATATGTAGAGTTCTGATATTTCAGAACGGACAGGCAAATTCTTCATAAGTATTGCTTACAGTACGAATAGCTTCTATTCAGTCCGCAGCACACGGCGATAAGTGTGTACTTAAGCGTTTATACCCAAGTGGTTTAAGGGAATGGCTAAACAGTCATAGGGCAAAAAATATTTGCCGCGAGGGTTCGACTCCCTCTAATCGCGCCAAAATTATCTTGTTGGTCAAATGGTAAGACAATGCTCTGCAACAGCATGAATACAGGTTCGATCCCTGTACAAGAACCCAAATGGTATTCTTCTTTAAGGAAGGCGGGCTTGAACTGTTAATAGTCACCGGTTAATAGATAATGGGTATTGGTTAACTTATAAGAGTGTTGAATAGATATCAGATATATAATAATTGTTCTTTAGGCATCAGAATGTGATGCTGAAATCCATGAGAATGGTTAATGGAGGTGCTGACTGATCAGCCCGAAGCTGCCCACATGGCTGTACTGTAAGCAATATTTATAATTTTGCCTGTGTTTTCAAAAGCGTTATACAAATTTTAGAAATAATTAATTGAATAAATCCTCCTTGTGATATAAGGTTAGAATAATATATATGATAATGGCGTTTCTGTATTGTGTCAGACATATATATCCTAAAAAATATCACAAGGAGGATTTTTATATGAAAGAAGTAAAACAGCCAAAGAAGCCGCTGATATTTTATTATCTGATAGTGCTTATCATAATAATGGTTCTCAATTTCATATTTGTCCCATGGTTTGCTGAGAGAAGTATAGAGGAGGTGGACTATGGTACGTTCATATCCATGACAGATGACAAGAAGATCGATGAGGTAGACATTGAGGCACAGTCAAATGTCATCTATTTTACAGGCAAAGATGACAAGAAGGTGTATAAGACTGCTATGGTGAGTGATGAGAACTTAACCGAGCGACTTTACAAGTCGGGAGCCAAGTTCTCAGGTCAGGAGATCAAGCAGACATCACCGATACTCAGTTTTATACTCAGTTGGATCGTGCCTATACTTATATTCACATTACTTGGAAGAATGCTTGCCAATCAGATGATGAAGCACGCCGGAGGCGGCAAGAATTCCATGATGTTTGGAATGGGCAAGAGTAATGCGAAGATATATGTTAATTCCACAGAGGGAATAAAGTTTACAGATGTCGCCGGAGAGGATGAGGCGAAGGAGAATTTGACTGAGATAGTTGAGTATCTTCACAATCCTGGAAAGTACAAGGAGATCGGCGCTTCCATGCCAAAGGGTATTCTTCTTGTGGGTCCTCCGGGAACAGGTAAGACCATGCTTGCCAAGGCTGTAGCCGGAGAGGCGAATGTACCTTTCTTCTCAATGTCCGGTTCAGAGTTCGTTGAGATGTTCGTAGGTATGGGTGCTTCAAAGGTAAGGGATTTGTTCCAGCAGGCAAAGGAAAAGGCTCCATGTATAGTGTTCATCGATGAGATAGATGCCATAGGTAAGAGGAGAGACGGGCAGATAGGCGGCAATGATGAGCGTGAGCAGACACTTAACCAGCTCCTCACCGAGATGGATGGGTTCGAAGGCAACAATGGTGTCATCATTCTTGCAGCAACCAACAGACCGGATTCGCTTGATCCTGCACTGCTCAGACCGGGAAGATTTGACAGACGAGTACCTGTAGAACTTCCTGATCTCAAGGGACGTGAGGATATACTCAAGGTTCACGCCAAGAAGGTCAAGATAGGAGACAATGTAGACTTCAATAAGATAGCCAGAATGGCATCAGGTGCATCAGGTGCCGAGCTCGCAAATATTGTAAATGAGGCGGCGCTCAGGGCTGTCAGAGCCGGCAGAGGCTTCGTGACACAGGCCGATATGGAAGAGAGCATAGAGGTCGTAATTGCAGGTTACCAGAGAAAGAATGCGATACTTACAGACAAGGAGAAGCTTGTCGTGTCATACCATGAGATCGGACATGCGCTTGTAGCTGCCAAGCAGACTGATTCAGCGCCTGTCCAGAAGATAACCATAGTTCCGAGAACATCAGGAGCTCTTGGTTACACCATGCAGGTGGATGAGGGTAATCACTATCTTATGACCAAGGAAGAGATTGAGAATAAGATAGCGACACTCACAGGCGGAAGAGCTGCAGAGGAGATAGTATTTGGATCTATTACAACGGGAGCCTCCAACGATATAGAACAGGCAACAAAGCTTGCAAGAGCTATGATCACCAAATACGGAATGAGCAAAGATTTTGATATGGTAGCCATGGAGGTAGAAACTAACAAATACCTTGGCGGTGATTCATCACTTTCGTGCTCGGCAGAGACGCAGACACTCATAGACAAGAAGGTTGTGGAGCTTATAAGAAAGCAGCATGAGAAGGCGGCAACCATTATCCTCGAGAACAGAGCGAAGCTTGATGAGCTTTCCAATTATCTGTATCAGAAGGAGACGATCACAGGCGAGGAGTTTATGAAGATATTGAATTCATGATTCTCTTAGATATAATTTCAGTTACCGGGTGCTGGCATTTTACAATTCCGCACCCGGTAACCATAAGATAGACTTGTACTGGATTCAGAATAGTAGTATTACGTCAATTCCTCGTGGTCAAGCTCCAACAGTTTGAAATGATTCTTTTTGAACTCTATAAGTCCTTCACTCTGCATGTTGGACAGCTCCTTTGACAGTGCGGTTCTGTCGACATTCAGGTAGTCGGCAAACTGTTCCCTGTTAAATGGGATATCGAACTCAGTTGTTCCAAGAGAGCTGGCAAGTCCTGAGAGATAATAGCTGACACGCTCACGTATCTTCTTTGGCTTTATATAGAAGATATGAAGAGAGAGTGTGAGACTTCTTCTCGATGATAGGAGAAGAAGATTCTTCAGCATTTGCAGATGCCACGGATAACTGTTGTATTTGCCGGACATGATATCCTGTGCGTTGAGCAGGAATACGATAGTAGGCTCTGTTGCTCTTGCGTCGATCATGAGTTTGTGTCCGGACAGGGCGTATGTTTCACCGAACACCTTTCCAGGAAGTGCTGAACTCAGGATACTTTTGGAGCCCCAGTAGTCAACATTCTCAACAATCACCCGGCCTTTGATGACTATTCCAAGCTCCTCGGTTATTTCGCCGGCTTTGAATATAGTGGAGTTGTATCTGTAATAGTGTTCGCGCAGGATCCTGAGATCCATCATGGTTTTGATATCGGCTTCAGAGATTCCTTTAAATGCCATCATGTTGAGTACTTCAGACAATTGATATTGAGGAATTTTAAGTTTCATACATAACCTCCATCTTATTATTTATTTCTATGCAGAGCAGCAGTCTGCAGCGTAGTATATTATAGTGACAAGGTGTCATGATGCAGGGGTGCGATCAGGCTTTCAGCTATAGGATGTATATTTTTTCAAAACACAGTATATTGTATATGTGTAATAAATTATCCCTTGTCCATACACAATATATATTATTCATATATTTTCTCAAATTTTTTCAAAAAAAGTTGTTTAAATCTTTATTACGTGGTTATAACAACCGAATTTATGAGTAAAGTATAATATACTTACAAATGAAAAGCAAGGAATGTGATAAGCATTATTGAATTATAGAAGATTATTCTGTATAATAAGTAAATAGTGTGTCACATTTTCACATATTAAAACACTGAAAGGAGAAATTTTATCATGTTACAGAACCAGGAATGGGAATCATTCACAGGTAGACTCTGGAAGGAAGAGTGTAATGTAAGAGACTTCATCCAGAACAACTACACACAGTACGATGGAGACGAGAGTTTCCTTGCAGCCCCAACAGATGCTACTAACAAGCTTTGGGATAAGCTTCAGGCACTTCAGAAGGCTGAGAGAGATAACGGTGGAGTTTTAAAGGAGGATGCTGATGTTGTATCAAGCATCACATCTTATGGCCCAGGCTACATTGATCCAGAGACAAAGGATCTTGAGCAGATTGTAGGTCTTCAGACAGATGAGCCACTTAAGAGAGCATTTATGCCTTATGGTGGTATTAAGATGGCAGAGGAATCATGCAAGAACTATGGTTACGAGCCAAATCCTGAATTACACAAGATTTTTACAGAATATCATAAGACACATAACCAGGGTGTTTTCGATGCTTACACACCAGAGATGAGAAAGGCTCGTCACAGCCACATCATCACAGGTCTTCCAGATACTTATGGTCGTGGTCGTATCGTAGGTGACTACAGAAGAGTTGCTCTTTATGGTATCGATTTCCTTATGGAAGAGAAGAAGAAAGATCATGCTAACTGCGGATGCGGTACAATGACAGATGACGTTATTCGTTTAAGAGAAGAGATTTCTGATCAGTACAAGGCACTTGCAGGTATGAAGAAGATGGCAGAAAGCTATGGCTATGATATTTCTAAGCCAGCTACAAATGCAAAGGAAGCTTGCCAGTGGTTATACTTTGGTTACCTTGCAGCTATCAAGACTCAGAATGGTGCAGCTATGTCAGTTGGACGTGTTTCTACATTCCTTGATATCTATATTCAGAGAGATCTTGATAACGGCGTTATCACAGAGAAAGAAGCTCAGGAACTTATCGACCATATGGTTATGAAGTTCAGAATGGTTAAATTCGCAAGAATTACATCATACAACGAATTATTCTCAGGTGATCCAACATGGGCTACACTTGAAGTAGGTGGTACAGGTATCGACGGACGTTCAATGGTTACAAAGAACGACTACAGATTCCTTCATACACTTGAAAACATGGGACCTTCACCAGAACCAAACCTTACAGTTCTTTACTCATCAAGACTTCCTGAGAACTTCAAGAAGTATGCAGCAAAGATTTCTGTTGATACATCTTCAATCCAGTATGAGAATGATGATGTTATGAAGGTTACATGGGGCGATGATTATTCAATCTGCTGCTGTGTATCTGCTACACAGACAGGTAAGGAAATGC
>ERZ839767.972-NODE-972-length-47376-cov-6.476871_pt1 | contig 47376 bp, 46 predicted proteins | sample MGYA00519879_ERZ839767 | MGnify/ENA primary metagenome ERZ839767 (study PRJEB31850, sample SAMEA3708852) | human gut metagenome | biome: human gut; feature: human-associated habitat; material: faeces | place: China | collected 2014 ... | reverse complement strand
GCAAATGAAAAGCGCCCATACAAATCATTTTACATGATTTGATGGGCTTTTTTTAGGTGAATTATGAAAACATTTGTATTTGATTTAGACGGTACCATGTATCGTGGAACACAAATTATTGAGAGTGCTCATCAGTTTTTGGATTATTGTATACAAAAGAATCTTCCCTTTATTTTTTTGACAAACAATTCGATGCGTACACCTGAAGAAAATGTAAAGCATATGCACGACATGGGATATACAAATATTAAGCCGAGTATGTTTTATAATAGTGCAATGGCAGCTTGTCAGTATGTTAAAAAAAATTATGAAGGCAATCGTGCATATTATATTGGTAAACAAGGAATGAAATCAGCGTTAGAAAATGAAGGCTTTATATTGGATGATAAGCATCCAGATTTTGTCTTTATCGGATTAGACAAGGATGCAACATACCAATCATATTCGAAGGCCTTGTCACTAGCTTTAAACGGAGCTAAAATTATTGGTACAAATAATGATCGAATTTTGGCTAAACCAGGCGGCTTTGAAGTTGGTAATGGTAGTGTAGTGGATATGTTTGAATATGCTACTTGTCAGAAATCTCCACGTATTGGAAAGCCCAATCGTCCTATCTTAGATTTGTGTTTGAATCATTTTCATTTGACTAAAGATGAGATTGTTTTACTTGGGGATAACTTGGAAACAGATATTAAGCTTGGGTATGAACAAAATATTGAAACGGTTCTTGTACAAACGGGTGTGCATAAAAAAGAAGATATTGAACGTCTACAAATTTATCCAACTCATGTGGTGGATACGTTGATGGATTTAGTGGACTATAATTTTGACTAGTATTTTTTTTGAATTATTGGTATAATCGAAATATCGTAGAAGGTGTGATAAAAAATGAAAGATATATTAAACGTGGTTTTAATGACATTATCTGGTGTTATTATTATATTAACATTGTTACAAAGTGGTAAATCAGATGGATTATCTGCTGCCTTTACAGGAAGTGGAGATTTGAACTTATTTGCCGTACAAAAAGAAAGAGGACCTGAAAAAGTCATCTCTCGCTTAACTTTGTTGTGTGGAATTTTATTCTTTGCGATTGTAATCGCATTGCAGATTGTGTAATTAAAAGACCGTTAAGGTCTTTTTTCTGTTTTAAAGGAGGAAAAAATGAAAGATAAAATTATTCAATATTTGGAAGAAAAAAAAGAATGTAAAATACGTGACTTAGAAAAAATTGTTAAGCCTAAATCTAGTAAAGAATTTACAGAAATGGTTAAATCTTTAAATGAGCTAGAAGAAGAAAAGTTGATCTATAACGATCATACAAGCTTGTATTTGATTGATGATATACATTTTATGGCAGGACAGGCAAAGGATATTTCAAGATATGAAATTGCTGTTTTTAATGAAAATAATAAGGTGTATGTTCCTAAAAATAAAAAGATGAAGATTTTTGATAAAGATGAAGTTTTAGTTCGCTTACGACCAGAGCCAAGTCTAATCAAGGTGTTCAATCATGGCTTGACAAATATTACAGGGGTTATGATTGTTAAAAAGAAAAAAACATTCTTTTATAGTGATTTAGATTTACATTGTGAAATTCGCGTATTAAATGAGAAAGAATTTAGCTTTAAGAAACGTACTAAAGTGGTTTGTCAAATTGTAAAATATACAGATCCTTTACAAGTGAAAATCATTCAAGTCTTAGGACATCCAGATGATGCAGGCGTTGATATTAGTGCTATGCTTACAAGCAATCAAGTGCGTCAGGTATTTAATGCCAAGGTAATAAAAGAGTGTAAAAGAATTCCGGCTAAAGTGCAAAAGGATGAACTACAAAATCGTAAGGATTTAAGAAATCTATTAACTGTCACAATTGATGGGGATGATGCGAAAGACTTTGATGATGCGATTTCTATTGTCAAAAACGAAAAAGGATATTTGTTGTATGTACATATTGCGGATGTATCCCATTATGTAAAAGAAAACAGTGCACTTGATCAAGAGGCTTATCTAAGAGGAAATTCTATTTATGTTTGTGATCGAGTTGTACCTATGCTTCCATTTGATCTAAGTAATGGAATTTGTTCATTAAATCCAAATGTAGACCGCTTAACAATCAGCTGTGCTATGCAAGTGGATGAAAAAGGGAATTTATTGACATATAACGTATTTCCAAGTGTGATTCATTCTGATAAAAGATGTACATATAAAAAGGTAAATGCTTGTCTTGATGGAGATGAAAAAGCATTGGAAGATTATGCAGAAGTCAAAGACTTATTGTTTACATTAGAGACTTTAGCTAAACTATTAAAAAAACAATCCCATCATCGAGGATGTATTGATTTTAATACGAAGGAAGCAAAGATTTGCATGGATAAAAATGGATATCCAATTGATGTACAAGTATTAGAACGTGGATTTGCCGAACAAATGATTGAAGAATGCATGATTCTAGCCAATGTTTGTGTAGCTCACCATATGCATGTCAATAAAATTCCAAGCATGTATCGTGTGCATGAAAATCCGGATCCTAAAAAGGTAGCTACTATTTGTACAGTTGCCAACTCTTTGCGTATTCCGTTTGATTTTTATCCAGATGAAGTAAGTGGAAGTCAAATTCAACAGTTTCTAGAATCCATCAAAGATGAAAATGCATACGAAGTATTGTCTATGATTTCTTTGCGTGCTATGCAAAAAGCTCGTTATGATGCACATTGTTTAGGACACTTTGGTTTGGCCTTAGAAGAATATTGTCATTTTACGAGTCCGATTCGTCGTTATTCTGATTTGGTTGTACACCGTATGTTGCATGCGTATTGCTTCAATGAACAAAAGCGTACCCCAACAAATGATGAAAAGAAAATCGAAAAACAGGCTTTCCATATTTCTGAAAAAGAAAGAGATGCGATCATGATGGAAAGAATGGTTAATGACTATAAGAAGGCACAGTTCATGGAAAAAAGAATTGGCCAAGTTTTTGAAGGTACAATTGTTGGTGTGATGAGCTTTGGTTTCTTTGTGGAAATGGATAATACAGTGGAAGGACTTGTTCCAGTACATACTTTGGCAAATGACTTCTATGATTATGATGAGGATACAATGACTTTAAAGGGCCAGACACATGGAAAAGTATTCCAAATGGGCATGCGAGTACGTGTTGTTTGTACGGATGTTCAAAGGGAAAAAGGACAAGTTACATTTAGTTTGTTAGAAAGGAGAAATTATGATTAAAGGTATTCATCATGTCGCATTTAAATGTGAGACACAAGAACAATATGATGAAATGATTTATTTCTATCATGAATTACTAGAACTTCCAATTTTAAGAAAGTGGGATACAGGTATTCATTTGGATTGTTTTAATAGTTGTATTGAAATCTTTTTGGATGGTACAAAGTCAGCTGGAGAAGGGTGCATTCGTCATTTTGCGTTCGGTACAGATCATGTGGATGAAATTGTCGAAAAAGTACGTGATGCGGGATATAAGGTGAGTGTTGAACCAAAAGATGTGGATATGAAAACAGATCCAGTATTTCCAATTCGTATTGCCTTTATAGAAGGTCCATTACATGAATCAATTGAATTGTTTTGTGAAAAGGCATAATTGGTAGTTATTCTGTCCAATTTGGTACTTGATTTGCACTTAATATTTTCTTTGTTAGAATGAAATCAGTTAAAGCAAAGGAGTGATTGAGATGAATCAAGTTCAAGTTGTCGAATCAAATAAAAATTTCAATCTTTCTTTGTACATATGTAAACTGGGGTGAACTGTCATTCCAGTTTTTCTGTGATTTCAAGAACAATAGTGATGAGGAGGATGATTGAAATGGATCAGAATTTTAATAAGGTATTTTGGGATGCATGTGCAAACGGTGATTTTCCAATGGTGTGTTCACAAATCAAAGCAGGAGCGGATGTAAACTATCAGAATGGTGATGGACGTACAGCATTGATGCGTGCAAGTAAGCGTGATCGTAAAGATGTTGTACAGGTTTTACTTGATAATGGGGCTGATGTGAATATTACAGATAATAAAGGGAAAACAGCTTTGATGACAGCTGCAAAAAAAGGCAATAAAACAATCTTAAAAGCTTTGATTGATGCAGGTGCTGATGTAAATGCCAAAGATGATAGAGGTCGTACAGCTTTAATGCGTGCTTGCTTATTAGGCCAAGATCGTTGTGTAGAAGTATTATTGGATGCTGGGGCAAAGATCAATGATCAAGACGAAGTAGGTCGTAGTGCTTTAATGGAAGCTTGTATCGCGTTTAAACGTGACACAATCCACTTATTACTAGAAAGAAATGCCGATGTAAATTTATTTGATAATAATGGTGTTACTGCTTTGATGCGTGCAGCATATGGAGGATACCCAAGCTTAGTAGAAAAACTATTAGCTTATGGTGCTGATAAAGATATGACAGATAAACAAGGTCGTGTTGCATTAGATTATGTTCGTGAACACTGCAGAGCTCAATTAGAGCCGATTTTAAGATGAGGTTAAGCATATGAGAGATTATCAGAGTTTTGAAGTACGTAACGTAAGTGTGATCGGGCATAGTGGTGCAGGTAAGACAAGTGTTCTAGAAGCTATGTTGTATTATACAAAAGCAACAGATCGTTTTGGAAAAACAACAGAAGGAAGCTCAATGATTGACTTCGATGCTGAAGAAATTCGTCGTGGACTTTCAGTTTATACAACTATCGTTCCAATTGAATGGGAAGATAGTAAAATTAATTTTATTGATACACCAGGTTATTTGGATTTTGTTGGTGAAAAACAAGGTGGTTTTGCGGTAGGTGATTCTAGTTTGATTGTAGTCAATGCCAAAGAACCTTTACAATCAGGAACAAAATTGGCTTATAAACAAGCAATTACAGAAAAGAAACCTACAATCTTCTTCATTAATAAGTTAGATGAAGAACACACAAGTTTTGATGCAAGTTATCAAGCATTGCGTGAAGAATTTGGTAAGAGTGTCATTCCATTTGAAGTTCCAATTGTTGAAGATGGAAAGATTGTTGGATCTGTAAATATCATTAAAAATAAAGCTTGGTATTATAGTCCAGAATTAGCTGATAAAGCATGCCCAGTACCTGAATCAATGCAGGAAGAGGTAGCTCTTTATAAGGATCAGATTGCCGAAGCGGTTGCGATGGGTGATGATGAATTAATGGAAAAATTCTTCTCTGGTGAAGAATTTAGTGATGCAGAATTAAAACGTGGTGTACGAATTGGTGTACGTAATGGTGAAATTTGTCCAGTTTATTCAGGAAGTGCCGTTAATTCAATTGGTATTCAGCGTTTGATGGATTTAATTATTGATTATTTCCCAACATACTCAGAAAGAGGTATGTATACAGCTACAACTCCAAATGGTGTGAAGGTTGAATTGTTGACAAGCGAAACTGAAGTATTGACAGCACAAGTCTTTAAGACAATTGTCGATCCATTTGTTGGAAGAATCAGCTATGTTAAAGTGTTGAGTGGTGTACTTGCAGCGGATAGTACAGTGGTTAATGCCAATAATGGTAAACCAGAAAAAATCAGTCAAATCTATATCGTTAAAGGTAAACACCAGACGGCAGCTGGTAAATTATTTACAGGTGATATTGGGGCTTTAGTAAAATTACAGAATACAAAGACAAACGATACATTGTGTGATAAAGGTAAATTGTTGATGGCAGATCCAATCACATTCGATACACCAATGTATGGACAGGCTGTTGTACCTAAGACTAAAAATGATGAGGATCGTTTATCAAATGGATTGGCTCGTTTACAAGAAGAAGATCCAACATTTAAAGTGGTAAACAATCCTGAAACAAAAGAAACAGTGATTTATGGTATTGGTGACCAACACTTAGAGGTAATTGTAAATAAATTAAATTCTAAATTTAAAGCGGAAGTTGTATTAAGTGATCCAAAGATTACATATCGTGAAACAATCACAAAGACAGCCGTAGGTGAAGGTCGTCATAAAAAACAATCTGGTGGACACGGACAATTTGGACATGTATTTGTTGAATTCAGTCCAAATCCAGATGAAGAAGAAATGGTATTCGCAGAAAAGGTATTTGGTGGGGCTGTTCCTAAACAATACTTCCCAGCTGTAGAAACTGGACTTCGTGAATGCTGCCAAAAAGGTCCTTTAGCTGGATATAAGATGGTCCATGTGAAGACAACATTATTAGATGGTAAATATCATGATGTTGACTCAAGTGAAATGGCATTTAAAATGGCTGCTCACTTAGCTTATAAGGATGCGATGACTAAGGTTCATCCAATCTTATTAGAACCAATCATGAATGTTAAAATTCGTGTGCCAGATGAATTTACAGGAGCTGTTATTGGTGATTTGAATAAACGTAGAGGGTCAATTATGGGTATGACTCCAGTGGATTCAGACCAAGAAATTGATGCACAAGTTCCAATGGCAAACATGTCTAGATATTGCGTTGAATTAAGAAGTATGACGACTGGTTTAGGTACTTATACTATGGAAATGGACCGTTATGATCCAGTACCAGAACCTTATGCTTCAAGAGTAATTGAAGATAGCAAGAAAGAAAAAGAATAGGACATATGTAAAAAGACAGCAAGAAAATTGCTGTCTTTTTCTATATGACTTCAAAATGTTTTAATGCACTGACTATTCCATCTTCTTGTACAGAATCGGTAATGTAGTCGGCTATAGCTTTCACACTGTCTTTGGCATTACCCATCGCAACACCTGTACCAACATATTTCAACATGGAAATATCATTTCCTCCATCACCAAAGGCCATGGCTTCATTTTTGTTGAAATTGTAGAAATCCAATACTTTTTGAATGGCGACATCTTTTCCACCGTTACAAGGAATAATGTCACAAGCTCTATCCCACCAGCGAGCAATTTTTAATGTGGTTGTGTTTTCTAAAATCAATTCATCCTGATCTTGTGTAGTTGCGATCATCATTTGATAAATTTCTTCTTGCATAAATTCATTAAACTCATCAATTACATGAACATGCTGGTTAGCTATCATGAAATATTCTTCTAATACTTCGTCATCAAAATTACATCCCATCTTATTGATTCCAGCTAAAGTGACTGCTTTGTTTAATTTTTTGGCATTATCTACAAACATTTTAATATCCTTTTTATCCATTGGATTTTTGTATATTAATTCGTTATTCGTGTAACAATATGAACCATTGAAAGCTAGAATACCATCAAATTCAATTTCATGGAATTTAGGGATGACAAATGGTGGTCTTCCTGTAGCTAAAAAGATTTTGATGCCTTTTTCCTTAACTAAGTTTAATGCATCAACTAGTTCTTGGTGCATTTCCTTTTTGCCAAGTTCTAAAAGTGTGCCATCAATATCAAAAAACAATATTTTAATCATAATCCATTCTCCTTACTTCTTATATTTTAGCATTGCTTTGGAAATAATTTTGAATTTCTTGTATAATACAGAAATTAGGAGGGTATATATGAGTACATTTAAACGATTTTTACAATATTATAAACCATATAAAGGAATTTTCTTTATGGATCTATTTTGCGCGTTTATTATGTGTATTGTCGATCTTTCTTTTCCTTTGATTTTAAGTTATTGTACAGGACATTTCTTTTTAAAATCTTCAAATGAAATTTTAAAAGGAATAATTGTCTTAGGAATAGGTCTGTTTGTGATGTATGTAATACGAGCATTGTGTCGTTATTACGTGAGTTGTCAAGGCCATGTGATGGGAGCCAACATGGAAAGTGACATGCGTCAGGATTTATTCAATCAATATCAAAGATTATCTTTTTCTTATTATGACAGACACAATACAGGTGTCATGATGTCTAGAGTTGTTTCAGACTTGTTTGATATTTGTGAATTTGCACATCATGGACCGGAAAATTTATTTATTTCTCTATTTAAAATCATTGGATCTTTTATTATTTTGGCAACGATCTATTGGCCGTTGGCGTTGATTTTATTAGCTGTAACCGTTGTAATGATGGTATTTAGCTATTCACAAAATAAAAAAATGCGAAGGACCTTTATGGAAAATAGAAAGAAGATAGGTACGGTTAATGCAAGTCTTCAAGATTCCTTAGGTGGTATTCGTGTTGTACAGTCTTTTGCGAATGAGGATATTGAAATTGATAAATTTAATCATTCAAATATGGAATTCTTGGAATCGAAAAAAGATAACTATCGTGTTATGGGAACGTTCCAAGGAGGCAATAATTTCTTTCAAGGATTATTATATGTCACAATTATTGTGTTTGGAGGTTTATTTATCGCCAATGGTGATTTGAATCCAATTGTATTAGCTACTTTTGCCTTATATATTAACGTTTTTGTTTCACCAATCGAAGTATTGGTTGAATTTACAGAAATGTTCCAAAAAGGATTCTCTGGCTTTAGACGTTTTGAGGAAGTTATGAATGAAATTCCTGAAATTCAAGATTCTAAAGATGCGAAGGATCTAGATAACGTATCTGGTAACATTGATTTTGATCATGTGTCATTCCAGTATAATGATAATGAGAAGGTTATAGATGATGTAGATTTACATATCAAGGCTGGTGAAAAGATTGCGTTGGTAGGACCTAGTGGTTCTGGTAAGACTACGCTTTGTTCATTACTATCTCGTTTTTATGATGTTACAACTGGTTCAATTTGTATTGATGGTCAAAATATTAAAGATGTGACTTTGAAGTCACTTCGTTCTAATATTGGTTTAGTTCAGCAGGATGTATATTTGTTTACAGGCACAATTGAACAAAATATTGCGTATGGTAGACCAAACGCAACTCATGAAGAAATTGTAGAGGCAGCTAAAAAGGCCAATATCCATGATTTTATTATGTCTTTACCGGAAGGCTATGATACATATTGTGGTGAAAGAGGTACACGATTATCAGGTGGACAGAAACAGCGTATTTCGATTGCTCGCGTATTCTTGAAAAATCCTAAGATATTGATTTTAGATGAGGCAACAAGTGCTTTGGACAATGAGAGTGAGCGTATTATTCAAAAAAGCTTAGAAGATTTAAGTAAGAATCGTACTTGTATCACAATTGCTCACCGTTTATCAACGATTCGTAATGCGGACGAGATTGTCGTAATCGATGCGACGGGTATGCATGAGCGTGGAACACACGATGAATTGATGAAATTAAATGGTACTTATGCAAAATATTATAAGCTTCAATTTGAAGGTTTAAACTAGCATGCAGCAAATGCCTACTTTTCTTGTATCTTTGAAAAAAAAGTGTTAAAATTTTATTTGTAAATGAAAGCGTTTTTCGCTTGTTTTAGGAGGAATTTATCATGTTAAAAGGGATAGCAGCAAGTGCTGGTGTATCAGTAGCAAAAGTCTACAAATTAGAAACACCAAAAGTTGTTATTGAAAAAAAAGCAGGAGTAGCTGAAGAAGAAGTTAAAAAATTCGAAGATGCTCTAGAACAAACTAAAAAAGATATCGAAGGAGTAAAAGAAAGAGCAGCTAAACGTTTAAGTGACGAAGAATTAGCTGTATTTGATGCTCACTTGATGATGGCTGGTGACCCTGAATTAGCTGGTCAAATTAAAGCTATGATTGAAAACGATGGTGTGAATGCTGAATATGCTACTGAACAAGTCGCTAACCAAATGGTTGAAATGTTCGAAAGCATGGACAATGATTATTTCCGTGAAAGAGCAGCTGACATCAAAGACGTTACTTTCCGTTTAAAATGTAATTTATTAGGATTAACAATTCCTGATTTAACAAGTATTGCTGAAGATTCAATTATCGTTGCTCACGATTTGACTCCAAGTGATACAGCTCAATTAAATGAATTCGTTAAAGGTTTCGCTACTGAAATCGGTGGTAAAACATCTCACTCAGCTATCATGGCTAACTCATTGGAAATCCCTGCAGTTGTAGGATGCCCAGGTGTATGTGATGCATGTAAGACTGGTGATACTTTGGCATTAGATGCATTAGATGGTGTTGTTGAAATCAATCCGGATGCAGAAACAGTTGCTAAATATGAAGCTAAGGCTGAAGCATTCTTAAAAGAAAAAGAAGAATTAAAAGTATTGAAAAATGAAAAATCAGTAACTACAGACGGACACGAAGTTGAACTTGCTGGTAACATTGGTGGATTCAAAGATGTTGAAGGTGTATTAACTAACGGTGGTGAAGGTGTCGGATTATTCCGTACAGAATTCTTATACATGGATTCAGATCACTTCCCAACAGAAGACGAACAATTTGAAGCATACAAACAAGTATTAGAGGGTATGCAAGGTAAAAAGGTTGTTGTTCGTACATTAGATATCGGTGGAGATAAACACTTATCTTACTATGAGTTCCCACAAGAAATGAACCCATTCTTAGGATATCGTGCAATTCGTCTTTGCTTAAAAGAAACAGATATCTTCAAAACTCAATTACGTGCATTATGCCGTGCATCAGTTTACGGAAGACTTTGCATCATGTTCCCAATGATCGCTACAGTTAAAGAATTCCGTGACGCAAAGGCAATCTTTGAAGAAGTTAAGGCTGAATTAGTTGCTGAAGGTGTTGCAGTTAGTGACAGTATTGAAGTTGGTATGATGGTTGAAATTCCAGCTGCTGCAGTTCTTGCTGATCAATTTGCTAAATATGCAGACTTCTTCTCAATTGGAACAAACGATTTGATCCAATACTCAATGGCTGCTGACCGTATGTCTGAACACGTTTCTTACTTGTATCAACCATACAATCCTAGTGTATTACGTTTAGTTGCTAACACAATTAAAGGTGCTCACGAACACGGTAAATGGGTTGGTATGTGTGGAGCCATGGCTGGTGAACCACATGCAGTTCCTATCTTGTTAGGTCTAGGTCTTGACGAATTCTCAATGAGTGCTACTCAAATCTTAAAGGCTCGTAAGGTTGTTAAATCTTTAAGCTATGAAGAAATGCAAGGATTAGCTCAAGAATGCTTAAGCAAAGACACTGCTGATGAAGTTTTAGAAACAGTTAAAACTAAATTAGGTGAATAATTGATTCGGGGTTCAAATGAACCCCTTTTATTTTGTAGGGGGAATATATGAAGCTTATATGGAAATATTTAATGAAATATAAGAAATGGTTCTTGTTGGATTTTATAAGTGTATTTGGATTTGCCCTTGTAGAACTAGGTATTCCAACCATCATTTCAGATATGATTGATCATGGTATTGAAACACATGATACAGCTTATTTATATGGTCGTTTTGGAATTATGGCTTTAATTAGTGTAATCGGTGTAAGTGGAGTTGTATTACTTGGCTATTGCTGCTCCAAGATTTCATCTAATATTACACGTGATATTCGTAATGATGTATTTAAGCATTCACAATCTTTTTCGGCAGCTGAAATGGAAAAATTTGGTGTGTCCAGTATGATTACTCGTACAAATAATGACGCCTATCAAATTATGTTATTTTTAAATGTCATATTAAAATCTGCATTATTAACACCGGTTATGATGTGTGTTTCGGTCATGTTGATATTAAAAATATCTTTACAACTTTCTTATGTAGTTTTAGCTACGATTCCAGTTGTTATTATAGGTGTAATCATTGTTGCTAAGGTAAGCGAACCATTGAGTGAAAATCAACAAAAGTCGATTGACCACATTAATCAAATATTGCGTGAAAATATTACTGGAATTCGTGTTATTCGCTCTTTTAATAAACAAGATTATGAAAAGAAGCGTTTTTCTAATGAAAATGATTTCTATCGTGATCAGAGTGCAAAACTATTTAAATTGATGTCTTGTACGGAACCATCTTTTTTCTTTTTGATGAATATTGCAACGGTGATCGTATATTATTTAAGTTGTACTTTACTAAATACGGATGCGATTACATTAGGAAATGTAGTGGCTTTTGTCGAATACTTATTCCACGTTATGATGTCTGTACTGATTTTCTGTATGGTATTTATGATGTATCCTAGAGCCAATGTATCGGCTAAACGTATCATGGAAGTGTTAGATACAAAGCCGAGTATTGTTAATGAAAATGATTGTGTTTCATTAGATTCAATTCAAACACTAAGCTTTAAGGATGTAAGCTTCTCTTATCCAAATGGAGAAGAAGCCGTATTAAAGGATATTGATTTTACATGTCATAAAGGACAAAAGATTGCCGTGATTGGAAGTACAGGATCGGGTAAGAGTACATTAGTAAAATTAATGAATCGTTTTTATGACGTAAGTCGAGGTTCAATTGAAATCAATGGTGTTGATATTCGTAAATATGATTTAGAGAGCTTACATGCACAAATTGGATATGTTGCACAAAAAGCACATATGTTTAAGGGAAGTATTCAATCGAATATTTGTTTTGGAAAACCTGATGCAAGTGAAGAAGAAATGGTTCATGCCGCAACGATTGCGCAAGCAAGTGACTTTATTTTGAAAAGAGAACATGGGTATGAAGATGAAATTGCGGAAGATGGAACGAATATTTCGGGTGGACAGAAACAAAGGTTATCCATTGCGCGTGTCATCTTAAAAAAGCCGTCGCTCTATATTTATGACGATAGCTTTAGTGCATTAGATTTTAAAACAGATGCAACATTAAGAAAGGCATTGAAACCTGTAGTAAAAAATGCGATTTTCTTTGTGGTTGCCCAAAGAATATCTACAATCATGGATTCAGATATGATTATTGTTTTGGATGAAGGTCAGATTATTGGAATGGGAACGCATGCAGAATTATTGAAGGATTGTAGTGTGTATCAAGAGATTGCTCATTCACAATTAACACAAAAGGAGTTGGATGATTATGAAAGAAACTAAGAAAATGAAGTTTACTGAATGTCTATCTCATCTTTTTGTGTTTATTAAGCCCTATCGTTTTAAGCTGTTGTTTGGTATTTTAATGGTTATTACAGCCCAAGTAACCTTTGCATTAAATCCGACTGTAGAAGGTATGATCACAACACAGCTAGCATCGGATATTGCAGCACATCAACCAGTCCAGGTAGATAAAGTTATACATATCTTAGGTATCTTATTTTCCATCTATATTGTGAAGACTATATCACAGTTTTTAATGGCCATCTTTATGACGGATGCGATTCAAAAAACGATGTTTGATGTGCGTAATGCGATTGAAGATAAAATTCATCATTTACCTGTATCTTATTTTGACAAGGAAAAGACTGGTGAATTGTTATCGCGTATCACAAATGATGTGGATACATTATCGAATGCTTTGCAGCAAACTTTATCACGTGTGATTTCAGCTGTATGTACATTTACTTTTGTATTATTTATGATGTTTAGAATCAATGTACTTATGACATGCATTATTTTAGTGGCATTACCTCTCATTGCGTTTTTATCAAAGTATGTTGTGAAGAAATCACAGCCACTATTTGATGATCAACAAAATACATTGGCTGATTTAAATGGTACAATCAATGAGCTATATGATGGATATAGTGAGATTCTTTCATATAATCAACAAAAACATGCTTTAGAGAGATTTCAAAAGGATAATGAAAGAATGCGTGGAGCTAGTTTTAAAGCACAATTTGTATCAAGTTTAATCAATCCATTGTGTTCTTTAATTACCTATTTAAGCATTGGCTGTGCAAGCCTTGTTGGATGTCTTCAAGTGTTAAATGGAACTATCGCATTAGGGCAACTACAAGCCTTTATTCGTTATATCTGGCAAATCAATGATCCGATTTCTCAAATATCCCAGTTATCAAGTGCTGTACAATCGGCTTTTAGTGCGATGTCACGTTTATTCACTTTCTTAAATCAACCAATTGAAGAAGATGTTGTATCCAAATGTCAAATTGATGAAGTACGTACCATTGAATTTGAACATGTACAATTTGGATATGATGACAATCTACTTATGAAAGATGTAAATATCGATGTACATCAAGGTCAAACCATCGCAATCGTAGGTCCTACAGGAGCAGGTAAGACAACATTGACAAACTTATTGTTGCGTTTCTATGACGTAAAGGGTGGAAGTATTAAAATCAATGGTATCGATATTCGCAAATTGTCGTATCATGATTTAAGAAAACTTTTTGCGTTAGTACTACAAGATACATGGTTGTTTGAAGGTAGTATTGAACAAAACATTGCATATGGAAATGAGAAGGCGTTAAAGAATGAAATTGTAGAAGCTGCAAAGCAAGCCAATGTCCATCACTTTATACGTACTTTAACGGATGGCTATGATACTTTGATCAATGAAGAGGGAAGTAATGTGAGTCAAGGTGAAAAACAATTATTGACGATTGCACGTGCTCTATTAAAGAATCCGGAAGTCTTGATTCTAGATGAAGCTACTAGTAGTGTAGATACAAGACTTGAAAGACGTCTTCAAAGTGCAATGGATCGAGTTATGGAAAATCGTACTTGTTTTGTGATTGCACACCGTTTATCTACAATTATCAACGCAGACAAGATATTAGTGCTTGAACATGGAGATATTGTTGAACAAGGTACGCATGAAGAATTATTGAATATGAATGGAGTATACGCAAGATTGTATAATGCCCAATTTGCAAAGTAAAAGTCTGATTTAATTCAGACTTTTTTTGATGCCTTTGGCAATGGCCGTGGCAACATTGTTTGTATAGTTTTTAAGATAGTACAAATCGGAATCATCCGATATAAAGCCTGCTTCAATTAATATGGCATCGACTTCGTTGTTGGCAACTACATACAATGGTGTTTCATTAGTATCTAATAAACCTCGATTGGTTGAATAATCTAATTGATCAAGTTGCTTAAGAATGGAGTTGGACAATTTCACAGCATTTTTGTTGTTGAAATCACAATAAATTTCATATCCATTGGCTTCATATTCACTTGAATTTAAATGTATCGATACAAAGAGATCGGCATTCCTTTTTTTGGCTAAATCACAACGCGTTTGTAGATCTTCTACATTATCTTCCGACCAAGATACAGAATCGTTTGTACGAGTGTATACAACATTATAGCTATAGGATTTGAGTTGTTTTCCAACAAGTAGTGCGATATCTAAATTGATATCTTTTTCATAATCGCCATAGTTACTTACAGCCCCTACATCATATCCTCCATGACCAGCATCAATCATAATAGTTTTTTTCGTACTTTTGGCAGAAACAGTAGTATCTTTTTCGTTGAGTAAAGTATAGGTGCATCCTATACAGAATGTTAATAAGAGTGTCATTAATAATTTTTTCATGTATCTATTAAAACATAGATTCCTTAAACATCTCTTAAATTTACTGTCCCTTAAAATTAAGTTAGAACTGTACGTTTTAAAGAATACAGCGAAATGCTAATATAGGGATAAGTTTTAAAAAGGAGAAATTGATTATGACAAATGAAACAACAAGAAGAATTGCAAGAGTGGCATTGATGATTGCATTGATCTTTGTGTGTACATTCACGATTAAACTTCCAAATCCAGCAACTGGAGGATATACACATATGGGAGATTGTATGGCATTTCTTGCGGTGCTAGTTTTAGGTAAAAAAGACGGAGCTTTAGCTGCAGGATTAGGTGCTGCTCTAAGTGATTTATTAACAGGAGCCATGATTTGGGTACTTCCAACATTTATCTTTAAATTCATCATGGGATATATCATGGGGGTTGTACTTGAAAAGGGAAGCAACGAAAAACTAGATTGGATCGTTGGAGCTAGCCTTGGTGGCTTGTTTCAATGTTTTGCATATACATTATTTAAGATTCCTTTATTTACGGCAGCAGTCGCATTTGCGTCTGTACCTAGACTTTTAGCTCAAACGATTATGGGACTTGTTATTTATGCGATTGTTGCGAATGTTTTGGCAAAATCTAAAGTGCTATCTTTACAAGGAGTTGTCGCATGAAAAAAATCGATGCACATGCACATTTAGGCTATATTGGCGGATGGGCCAATGTTGGAATGGATGCAGACGAATTGATTTCATTAATGGACACATATGAAATTGAAACAACAATGATCTGCGTTTTGGATAATGAAGAAGCATATAAGGCTATACAAAAATATCCAGGTCGTATTGAAGGGTGTGTCTATGTAAATCCTTTAGAGCCAGATTGTTTAGATTTGATTGATAAATACGTAAAGCTTGGTTTTAAAGCCATTAAGCTACAACCATTACGTCACGCGTATTGTGCGGATAGTGAAATCGTGGATCCTATATTAGATAAGGCCGAAGAATATGGTATACCAGTATGTATTCATTCAGGCCATCCTCCATACTCACTTCCTTGGCAAATTGGATTGCTTGCGGAAAGACATCCCAACTGTAAAGTATTAATGATTCATATGGGTCATGGTCATGGTGTATATATTGATGCAGCATTAAAAATGGCTCGACGGTATCCAAATATTTACTTAGAAATGTCGGGTATGCCTATGCATACAAAAATTAAAGAAGCGTATGATACGGTTGGTCATGATCGCATCCTATTTGGTACGGATGGTCCTTTCCATCATCCTACAGTTGAGATGCAGAAAGTATTAATGTGTGGCGTTGATGAACAGGGCTTAGAAGATATTTTCTATAATAACGCAAAGAAATTTTTTGAATTAGGATAGTTTTATCCTAATTTTTTTCTTTACAAGTGATATACACTGTTATACACTGTTATATAGAAGGTGATACAATGATTATTATCAATAATAGTTCAATGATTCCTATTTATGAACAGATTGTGAATCAAGTGAAACAAAATATTGTGGATGGTAAGTTAAAAGAAGGAGATGCTTTACCGAGTGTTCGTGGTCTATCAAAAGATTTAAAAATATCGGCTTTAACTGTCAAAAAAGCATATGACATTTTAGAAGCGGATGGCTTATGTAGAACGGTTCAAGGTAAGGGTTCGTTTGTGTTGGGGGTAAATCCTGGCTTGGTACATGAGCAACGTATAGTTGAAATTCAAAAGGATTTAGAGAAGGTACTTGATAAAGCGAAATCTTATGATTTATCAAAGGATGAAATTAGAGATTTATTTGATATCTTGATGGAGGAATAATAGTATGCGGTTTGTAAAGACATATAATGATTTTAAATTGGATTGTAAACTTGAGTTAAAGCCAGGAACAATAACGGCTTTGATTGGTCGTAATGGTTCGGGTAAGACAACTTTATTTAAGTTGTATCTTGGTTTGATTGAAGATGATGATAAACATACAAATCAAATGAATAAAGAAGAAATTGGTGTTGTATGGAATGATTCGAGTTTTAGTTTGGTTTTAAATGTTCTTGAAATTAAAAAGATTCTAATGTATTCCTATAAACATTTTGATTGTGATTATTTTGATTCTATGATTTCTCGATTTGAATTGGATCCAAAGAAACCATTAAAAGAATATTCTATGGGTATGCTTTCAAAACTGAAGATTATTATTGCGACAAGTTTTCATGCGAAAATATTATTGTTGGATGAACCAACGAGTGGTTTAGATGTGATTGCACGAAACGAAGTATTAGATTTGTTGCGGGATTATATGGAACAAAATGAAGAGGCTTCTATACTAATTAGTTCACATATCTCAAGTGATTTGGAGGGTTTGTGTGATGAATTTTACTTTATTGAAAAAGGAAAAATCATTCTGCAAGAACAGGATCTAGAATCTTATGCATTATTAAAGGGTGTAGATGAAACTGTGGATTTAAGCTATGTATTAAAAAAGATAGGTTCGACTTATCTTACAAATGAACGAGCTTTCTATGTAGAAAACTATCCAGGCTTAATTATTGAAAAAGCACATATTGATGATTTGATGGAATATATGATCAAGGGGGAAACAGTATGAAGGGATTGTTAGTCAAAGATTTATTGGGATGATAAAAAGTAAGAAAGTCATATTGTTTATGTTGTTCATTGGAATCGTTGGTGGGATAAATGACATTTCATTTGCGACAGGTTATATCTTGATGGTTCTTGCGATATTAAGCTTATCTACAATTTCGTATGATGAAGCCAATCACGGCTTAAAGACTTTGTTTACGTTACCTATTTCTAAATCGGATTATGTGAAAGAAAAATATTTGTTTTCTTTGATTATTACAGGGATTGGTTTTGTGTTTGTCACAATTTTAGGTTATTTTAGTAAAAGTGATTTCATGGAAACACTTGCAATTTTATCAACAGCTTTGTTCTTATTAGCGATATCTTTGCCTTTTCAATTAAAGGAAGGCAACGAAAAGGGAAGAATTGTTTTGTTTGTGGTGGTGTTTGGATGTACTTTCTTATTCGCTTTCTTAAATCAATTCTTCTCTGAATTCTTTGAATCTATGGAAGAGACATTAAATGCCCTGGATCCTACAATGTTTAGTGTAGGTTTATTGATTAGTAGCTTTATTTTATATTTTATTTCCATGATGATTTCAATTCGTGTATACAATAAGCGAATTCTTGATTAACGTACTAATTTATCTACAATACTGTTGATGATATTCGCAATTTCTTCACAAGATTCAATACATCCTGCATCGATCCATTGTTGAATGGTTGCCAAGGATCCAAAAAGAATATAGTTTTTGATATATGGATTGTTTTGTGAAACTTGTTCAAGTTGATTGTTGATGGAATCGAGTGCTAGAACTTGTTTAGGAAATTCATTGTCGACATTGCATTCAAAAAAGATTTTGATGGTTTCTTTATTGGATTTTAAAAATTGAAGTAATTGGATAAAAGAAGTTTCTTTTGGTTGATCATTTAATTGTTCATTGATCAATTGAATGACTTCTTGCTCCATTTCTTTAATGACATCATATTGACTGCCATAATACTTATAAAAGGTGGAACGATTGATATCGGCCTTTTCACATAAGCTAGAAATGGTAATCTTATTGATGTCTTTTTCTTTTAGACATTCAAATAAAGCTAGACGAATGAATCTTTTCGTCATTTGTATTTTTCTATTCATAATCAACACCTGTTGCTTTCGTAACAATATGTTAAAATCAGTCGATTGAAAAATCAAGAGATAATTTTCTATAATTAAGAAAATATGGAGGGCTTTTTATGCTTCAATGTAAAAATATAATGAAAGATTATGTTTCAGGAGATGAAATTGTACATGCATTAAAAGGTGTATCACTTTCTTTTCGTGAACATGAATTTGTTTCGATACTTGGACAGAGTGGATGTGGTAAGACTACATTTCTAAATATTATTGGTGGTTTAGATCATTATACTTCTGGTGATTTAATTATTAATGGAAAGAGTACAAAGGATTATAGTGATAAAGACTGGGATACGTATCGTAATCATCAGGTTGGTTTTGTGTTTCAATCTTATAATTTGATCATGCATCAAAGTGTTTTAAGTAATGTAGAATTGGCTTTAACACTCACGGGAGTAAATAAAGAGGAAAGAAGAAAAAGAGCTGTAGAGGCTTTAAATAAGGTTGGACTTTCGGATCAAATTCATAAAAAACCAACCCAGATGTCAGGTGGACAAATGCAACGTGTGGCTATCGCCCGTGCTATTGTCAATAATCCAGATATTATTTTGGCCGATGAGCCAACTGGTGCTTTGGATAGTGCAACAAGTGTGCAGATTATGGGGATCTTAAAGGAAATCTCAAAAGATAAGCTTGTCATTATGGTCACACATAATCCGCAATTGGCAGATGAATATTCGAGTCGAATTATTCGTTTAAAGGATGGGTCTTTAGTATCGGATTCCAATCCTTTTAATGAACAAGAAATGAATGTGGATACAAGTGTATTAAAAAGACCTGGCATGTCTTTTAAAACGGCTTGTTCACTGAGTTTAAATAATTTAATGACAAAAAAGGCACGTACATTTTTAACATCTTTTGCCGGAAGCATTGGCATTATTGGAATTGCTTTAATCATGTCATTATCGCATGGTATGCAGTCGTATATTGATCAAATGGAAAATGATACAATGGCCAGTTATCCGATTGAGATTCAATCCAATTCTAGTGATATGTCTACATTAATGACAACGATGATGGGCATGAAGAAAGAAAGCAAGGAACACAACGATTCTAAGATTTATTCTCGTCCTTATGTGGAGGATGTATTAGAATCTTTATCGAGTTCAAAAAAGAATAACTTATCGGCTTTTAAATCGTTTATTGAAAGTAGTAAGGGGAAAGAATTTAGAAAGACGGCGAAGGCAATTGAGTATGATTATAATTTAAATTTACAAGTTTATAATGAAAATACAGATTCAGGTTTAGTGCAAGTATCTCCAAATGGTTTGTTAGATAAACTAGGAATGTCGGATATGATGTCGATTCAATCGCAATTCATGGATTCAAGTGCTATGACCAATGATCAAGTGTGGCTTTCTTTACCTGAATCGAAAAAGCTTCGTGATGATGAGTATCAGCTTGTCGAAGGTAAGTGGCCAACAAACTATAATGAGGTGGTTTTAGAGGTCGATGAAAATAATGAGATTACCGATTATGCGCTTTATTCTTTGGGATTGTTAGATCAAGATGAATTGGTTAAGAATTATCAAAAGATTTTAAATGGAGAGACGGATAAGATTTCAAAGACAAATCTAAAATCTTATAGTGTGGATGATATCTTAAATTTGAAGTTTAGATTGGTTCTAAATAGTGATTTGTATCAAAAGGTAAATGGTTTATGGATCAACCAAAGTGAAAATGAATCGTATATGAAGGATGTTGTTTCGAAAAGTCCTGAAATCAAGGTGGTTGGAATTATTAAACCAAGTGAATCCACAGTTTCACAACCAACAATGGGTGGTGTGTATTATACAAAGGCTATGGAAGAGTATGTAACTTCTAAGACGGAGAATGCTCAAATTGTAAAAGAACAAAAGACAAATCCAAATATCAATATTTTTACGCAGACCGAATTTGCTTCAGGTCAAAAGATGAGCATGTCAAATCTTACAAATGAACAGATGATGCAGCTTTCTAGTATGTCACAGGAAGAATTGATGAATTACATGAATACGTATAATGAAAATATCAATGCGACGTATGATTCGAATTTGACTAAACTTGGTGTTGTAGATTATTCAAATCCGACAAGGATTTCTTTATATGCATCAAGTTTTGATGGGAAAGAAAAGCTGGGTGATTTGATTACGGATTACAATAAGAAGCAGAAAAAGAGCAATGTGATCACATACAATGATTTCATTGGAACGATGTTAAGTTCAGTAACAAGTGTTGTAAATATCATTAGTTATGTCTTGATTGCCTTTGTATCTGTATCCCTCATTGTATCAAGCATCATGATTGGTATTATTACGTATATTTCTGTATTGGAGCGTACAAAAGAGATTGGTATCTTACGCTCAATTGGTGCTAGTAAGAAAGATATTACGCGTGTGTTTAATGCAGAAACATTCATTATTGGATTGATTAGTGGTGTATTAGGTATATTAATTACACTTGTATTAAATGTACCAATCAGTATGGTAGTTGAAAATATGACTGGTGTTGCTCATATTGCCAAGTTACCAGTCAATGGAGCTGTATTCTTGATTTTCATTGATTTAGTATTAACGATTCTTGCAGGATTGATTCCATCCAAGATTGCAAGTAAAAAAGATCCTGTAGAGGCATTAAGAAGTGAGTAATCACTTCTTTTTTGGTATAATACCTGCGAGGTGATTTCATGATTCGAAAAGGAACGATTGAAGATGCAGAAATATTATCTAAGGTAGAGGCGACTTGTTTTCCATCGAATGAAGCAGCGACTTCAAAAGAGATTCAGGAAAGATTAAATGTATATGCGAATCATTTTCTTTTATTGTTCGAAAAAAACCGATTGATTAGTTTTATCGATGGTTTTTGTACAAATCATAGGGATTTAACAGATGAAATGTATAGTGATGCTTCGATGCATGATGAAGATGGTGACTGGCAAATGCTATTTGGATTAAATACATTGCCAGATTATCAAAGAAAGGGTTATGCAGCAAAGATCATGAATTCGATGATTGATTTGGCTAGACAAGAAAAAAGAAAAGGGTTAGTGTTAACTTGTAAAGATAGATTGGTGCCTTACTATAGTAAATTTGGCTTTAAAAATGAGGGTGTATCCTCAAGTGTTCATGGTGGTGTAGTTTGGTATCAGATGCGATTGGAGTTAAAAAAATGAATATAATAAATATGGTGAAGAAATATCAGAAGAAAAAAGCGAAAAAAGCTGCAAAAGAAGAGTTGAAACAGATGATTCCAACATTAAGAGGTGCATTGAATGAAGTGACTTCTGGTTTGGATGAATTAAATGGTCTTCTTAAAAAGATTACGCGTTCATGAAGTCAAAGATTTATTTGGCAATCGACTTAAAGTCTTTCTATGCTTCTTGTGAATGTGTATCTAGAGGATTGGATCCTTTAACTACAAATTTAGTTGTTGCGGATGCTTCTAGAACAGAAAAGACAATATGTTTGGCTGTATCGCCTTCTTTAAAACAGTATGGAATTGGTGGAAGGTGTCGTTTGTTTGAAGTGAATCAAAAGGTAAGAGAAGTGAATGCCAAAAGGAAAAAGGGGTTTTTGCGTTTTGATGGTAAAACGGCAGATGATGAAATCTTAAAGCAGAATTCTAGATATGAAGTCGATTTTTTAATTGCGCTTCCAAGAATGAAATACTATTTGGATATCAGTACGCAAATCTATAATATTTATTTGAAGTATGTTTCAAGTCAGGATATTCATGTGTATTCCATTGATGAAGTGTTTATTGATGCGACTCCGTATTTAAATACGTATCATTTAACACCAAAAGAATTTGCAATGAAAATGATTCTAGATATTTATGAAACAACTGGCATCACGGCTACGGCAGGTATTGGTACCAATTTATATCTTGCCAAGGTGGCAATGGATATTGTGGCCAAACATAAAGATCCAGATGAAAATGGGGTTCGTGTTGCGGCTTTAAATGAGTATAGGTATCGTAAATTGTTGTGGAATCATAAGCCTTTGACTGATTTTTGGCGTGTTGGTAAAGGGTATGAGAAAAGATTGCATAAACTAGGTGTTGATACAATGGGCAAGCTTTGTGCTTTTAGCTTAGAACATGAGGATGTTTTGTTTAAAACATTTGGTGTAAATGCCGAACTATTGATTGATCATGCCTGGGGATACGAGCCTTGTACAATGGAAGATATTAAAGCATATAAACCAGAGAAGAATAGTATTGGATCGGGTCAAGTCTTATCTTGTGGGTATGAAAAAGAGAAGGCTAAGATCTTAGTCAAGGAAATGGTGGAATCTTTAGCTTTAGATTTGGTGGATAAGCATTTGGTGACAAATAAAGTAGTTCTTACAATTGGTTATGAAGCAAATGAGTCTTATACGGGTGAAACAATGGTTGATTTTTATGGTCGTGTTTTACCAAAGAGTATAAATAAAATTGTTCATTTGCCTCAAAAGACAAATGCGAATTCAATCATGATTCAAAGTATATTGGATGTTTATGATTGGTATGTGGATTCTAGTTTATTGGTGCGAAAAATCAATGTGGCAGCAATAGAAGTAATAGATGAAAAGAATCGTGGATTTGAACAGATGGATTTATTTTCTTATGTGGATGAAGAGGATTTAAAGAAGGAAAATGATCTTCAAAAGGTGACTTTAAAAATAAAGAACAAATATGGAAAGAATTCAATCCTAAAAGGAATGGATTTTGAAAAGGGTGCCAAGGCCAAAGAGAGAAATGCACAGATTGGAGGGCATAAGGCATAATGGATGAAAGATGGTATACGATGGATCGTCCAAAGAGTAAATATCCAAAGATGTCCATGTCGGATCGTGCCGCTCAATTTGCGCCTTTTGCGGCTTTAACAGGTCATAAAGAGGCGATATTGGAGCAACAAAGAATAACTCAGACGAAACGTATTTTATCAAATGAAGAAAAGCTTAGAATCAATGAAAAGATTGTTGAGATGGTGAAGTTGAAATCGAAATGTAGAATCACTTATTTTGAAAAGGATAAGACAAAAAGTGGTGGCCAGTACATGGAGAGTGTTTTATCTTTTAAGCGTATGGATGAATTAAATAAGACTCTATTTTTTAAAGAGAATATTCAAATACAAATAGAGGATATTGTAGATATTGAAATATTGGAACATTGACTTGTTCCTTTTTCTTTTGTAAACTAGTACACAAGTAAACAATATGAAAGAAGGTAAATTATGAATATACTACTTGTTGTTTTAGTCACGTTTTTTGCAGGTATGGGAGCTGGATTAGGTACTGGTTTTGCGGGTATGAGTGCTGCTGCAGTCATCAGTCCTATGTTGATCACATTTTTAAATATGGATCCTTATATGGCTGTAGGAATTGCTTTATCGAGTGATGTCTTGGCAAGTGCAGTGAGTGCTTATACGTATAAGAAGAATGGAAATCTAGATGTAAAAAATGGTGTTATTATGATGATTACCGTTTTGATTTTCACTGTAGTTGGAAGCTATATCTCGAGTCTAATCCCTTCACAGACAATGGGTTCCTTTTCGGTCTTTATGACATTCTTGTTGGGAATTAAATTTATCGTGCGCCCTGTCATGACAACGAAGGAGAGCATGGAGGCTATAGATTCAAAGAAAAGAGTAAGACAATCTGTTTTATGTGGTATGTTGGTTGGCTTTATTTGTGGCTTTATAGGCGCTGGCGGAGGCATGATGATGCTTCTTATTTTAACGACTGTTTTAGGATATGAATTAAAAACAGCTGTAGGAACAAGTGTGTTTATCATGACTTTTACAGCCTTAACAGGTGCGATTTCGCATTTTTCAATTGGTGGAAGTCCAGATTACGTTGTGATGGCATTATGCATTTTATTTACTTTCATTTGGGCTAGAATTGCCGCTAAATTTGCGAATAAGGCAACGCCAAAGACATTGAATCGTTTGACTGGAGTTGTGCTTGTTGTATTAGGTGTAGTGGTAATGGGCTTTAATATGTTATAAAAAAAACAGCCAACGGCTGATTGTTAGAGATTGCGTTCAAATTTAAAACAATAGCTATTGTTGTCTGTCTTATGAAGTTTATGCCTGACTATTTTTTTAAATCGAACACTTTGTACTGGAAAGATGATATCATTTGGATTATGCGATATCGAACATGAGTATCAGATACAAAATCTTCTGAATACATTTATTCAGGCATTTAAAAAAGTATATGGCATATCACCAAAGAAATATAAAATGATGGAGGATCAAAATGAAAAGGGCAGTTGAAGAAATCTTAAAGTTTAATGAGGAAAGAGATTGGGATCAGTTTCATAATCCAGAAAACTTGGCTAAATCCATTAGTATTGAGGCCGGAGAGTTGTTGGAATGTTTTCAGTGGAACAATGAATATGATCAACAACATGTTTGTGAAGAGCTTGCGGATGTGATGAATTATTGTATTTTAATGGCGAATAAACTGGGAGTGGATATGGAAGAAATATTGTTGATGAAATTAGAACAAAATAAGAAGAAATATCCCGTAGAAAAGTGTAAAGCATCTTCTAAAAAGTACACAGAACTGATAAAATAAGGGTATGTTAGATGTCGAGCGATTACAATTCTTAGATTTATACAGCTTTGAACTGCGATTGGATTATTTTGAGAAGATTCTAGAATTCACGAGTTCTTCTTATTCTTTCTATTGGTTAGAGGCTATATTAAATTTAATGATTTATAAAGATACAATTGAATTTGATGAAATTTTAGATGAAATGATTTCTTTATCCTATGAGGATGTGGTAGAAAAAGGGTATCATTTGGGTCCGTTAATTCATCAAAAGCGTACAAACGCATTGGAAAATGCGATTTTAAGCATCCAAAAGTATTTGCCTGAAAACTGCTCGAAACAAGAAATTATTATTTGTGTAAAGCAGCATGATGAAGCTTTAAAAGAATACAAGAAACTATTGATTATGCAGACGCCGTATCGTTTATTATCGAGCTTTTTGGTGGATGTAGGTGGCAATGATCCAATTTGGAATCGCCCAAAGGATATTATAGAAACAATCAAAGATTATAATGAAAAATATAGACTTCCGTATATTATAGAAAATGACAGGGGTCTTAAAAGAAGAGTTGTTGTTCAACCAGAATGGAGAGATTTCTTAATGACTAATTATCGTGTCATTATGGAATGGGTTCATGATGAAAAGATCAAGTATCTAGAAAAGCGAAAGATTGAAGAAAGTGCATCTTAGGATGTGCTTTTTCTTTTGGTTAAAATAAAAAAGCCTATTGCTAGACTTACTTTTGTTTGTGTTTTAGATACATCGCATAAATAAATTTTGCGATTCCAATCGCAATAAAAAATATTCCTAATTTTAGTAGCATTATAAAAGTTCTATCCTTTCTGTTTTTAATATATGTTACATAATTTTGTATATAAAGAATATAATTCGAATACAAAAAAATAAAAACTCCTTTATGTAAAGGAGTAATTGTCAGATGGTAGCGCGTACGGGATTCGAACCCGTGATACAGCCTTGAGAGGGCTGTGGCTTAACCGCTTGCCGAACGCGCCATGTGCTTAATAATTATAGCACAAAATAAAAGAGAAGTTCAAGACTTCTCTTACAATTCGGCAATTAAATCACATAGATTTTTATAGGCTTTTTTAAAAGATTCTAGGTTTAGCTTTTCTTCAGGAGTATGACAACCTTGGGCAATAGGTCCGTATGTGATGATATCTAAATCTGGAAGCAAGCCTTTTAGAATACCCGTTTCCATTCCTCCGTGAGATGCTTCCGTTTCCATTTCTATGCCTTGTCTTTCTAAGACTTCTTTTAATTTTTCTCTTAATGGACTGTTCGCTTCATAGTTCCAACCACAGAAGTTTGTATCTTCATGTTCACTCGCATTACATAATTGCGCAATCATTTTGATTTTGTTACCTAATTCATCTTTCATAGATTCTAATGGGGAACGAATACAGAAAGCACATTTGACTTCATTTTCTTCGGTTCTTAATTTACCTAAGTTTAAGGATGCCAATGTTAATCCTTCAATGGCCATAGATTTATGCTGTAAACCATTTGGTAATAAATAGTATAGTGTAATCAATTCGTTTGTATCCTTTGAAGTAAAGGCTTGAGTGACTTTCTCTGTTTCTTTCAATTGGATATCAAGTTTACTATCACTAAATTCAAATTCTGTTTTTAAATCAGCCACGATTTGATCTATATTTGGCTTGATGTCTGAAACGAAAGTAGCTTCTGCTTCTCTAGGAATCGCATTTTCTTTCAGACCACCATTTACAGATACGATTTGAAGATCTTTTAATGTTTGTAGAACTCTAAATAAGATTTTAATTGAGTTACCCTTTTCTTGATCAATGCAAGCACCCGAATGACCTCCATCTAAACCTTTAACAGTAAGCTTATATGTCGGCTTATTTACGTCTTCAAACGTGCATGTCTTATTCACATAGGCATAGCGACCACCACTTGTTGTGGTGCAAGTGCTGACTTCACCACCACCATCTAAACCAATCATTTTTTTGGCATTGAAGTATTCTTTCTTTAAATTAATAGATCCTAATAGACCAACTTCTTCTTGTACCGTAAATACACATTCTAGATTTGGATGCTTTAATGTATCATCACTAAGAATGGCTAACATGTAGCTAACTCCAAATCCATCATCGGCACCTAATGTTGTTCCTTTCGCTTTTAACCAGCCATCCTCTACATATAGGTTTAAGCTATCGGTTTCAAAATCAAAATCAACATTATTGTTCTTCTCACAAACCATATCCATATGTGCTTGTAACATTACAGTATCGTGATTTTCATAGCCTGGTGTAGCCTTCTTATAAATAATCACATTGTTCATGTCATCGCGAACATATTTAAACTGATGTTCTTTCGCAAAGCTTTCTACATAGTCTGCGATTTTTTCTTCATGAAATGATTCATGAGGAATTTTTGAGATTTCTTCAAAATATTTGAAGATCGCAACATTTTCATCTAATACACTCATTGTTTGTACCTCCACTTGATTAACCATAAGTATAATCAAAAAAATGAGAGACGCAAGTCCCTCATTATTGGATATTAATGTATCTTGTTTCTTCTTCACGCTTAACAGGTTTTGTAGGTAATAAAATGAACAATTCACCATTTTCAAAACGAGCTTTGATATCTTCTTGCTTGTAACCTTCACCGATATAGAAAGAACGAGAATAAGAACCTGTGAATCGTTCCTGACGAATCACACGCGTATTTTCTTTATTTATATTACGAGTAGCTGTAATCTTTAAATATCCATCTTTCAATTCGATTTGAATGTTTTCTTTTTGAATCCCACAAACCTCCATGCAGATTTGATAATATCCATCCTTTTCATAAATGTCTGTTCTTAATACAGTATTTGTATCTTGTTTTTTAGTATCATTGAAAAAGTCATCAAAATAATTAGGGTAATAGCGCATATTGAATCCTCCTTAGCACTTATTTCTTTTAACTGCTAATATCATAGTACAAATATTTGGCACAGTCAATAGTTGAGTGCTAATAATTTTGCCGCTTGTTTCTAGAACACTTTTCTGCATCGATTGCCAAGACAAACATAAGTGCATCTAATGAATTTTCTGGATCTTTGACATCAATCACATAGGTATCCGTTAGATTAAATATTTCTTTACTAATAATAGCTATAGGCATATAGTTCGCATCAACAATTGTATAATTCCATTCTGTAAGAGTTCCATCAATATGCCATCCATTATAGTCAATGTTGTAGTGGGGTAAAAAGAAGGATAATTCTTTCGATAAACATCCTATATATTCATTATTTTTATACATTTCAAATTTAGGAAGTAAAGTCATCACCTTTTCTAATACAGTACCCACTTCGTTTCTATTTCGATCATAAATGACTAGTTTATGTCCCCAAGAAAGTTTTCCTTCGACTTGATATACAACACGACCTGATTCATCATAAATATCATAGCTGTCAAACCAGGAGAAGAATCTTTGTTTAAATATTAATTTCATAGTATCACCATAAAAATTATATCATGAGAAGAATAAAACATTTAAGGTTCATTTAAGCTTTCCATCATATACTGCAAACGAAATAGGCGGTTCTAATAGATTATACTTTTCATGCCCTTATGATAATCAGCTGTCTATTTCTTTTTTTGTGCACATTTTTGAATAAATGTTAAAAATTAAGAAAAATTAAGGAAATCTTAAGAAAAACGTAATAAAATGTTGCCGAGGTGAATTTTTTATGAAGAAAAAGCTCGGAAACATATTGGTATTTATATTAGTGATTGGCTTAAGTGTTGGCTATGGCATTTATAAAGATGACAAGTCTAAAGTGACAATCAATGATATTTATACTACAGAGTTTCAAGAACAGGCATTATCAAACTTAGAAAATGAAAAGGAAAATGGAAATTACACACTTCAGAATATATTTATGAAATACAATCCTTTTTCAACCAATACACAATCGATGTATGTTTATTTTAATACATCGAAAGTTGCCAAAATAACATATACTGTAAGTTGTGCAGACTATGCAGACTTTACGGCTACGGCATATCAGGCTAAGACGTATCAAAAGGAACATGAATTTCAATTGATTGGGTTGATTCCAAATTGTACAAATACAATCACTTTTACGGCAACTTATAAGGATGATACAAGTCAAAGTGTGATGAAAACCTATGATATGGGCTCTTTATTAGGCGATGAGGATATCCAATTGAAAAGAGTGTCTGGTTCTAAACAAGATTTAGGCAATGGCCTATATACCTTATTAGGAAATGATTCAGATGATCAGGATTTTGTCTATATGTATGATACAAATGGCATTTTGCGATCAGAAATCCCTATTATTGGATATCGCTCACATCGTATGTTGATACAGAATCAAACATTATATATGAGTGTTTCAACACATCGTATGGTCGCAATGAATCATTTAGGAATGATTGAACACGTATATAATTTAGGAAACTATATCGTTCATCATGATTATCAATTTGATAATGATGGAAATTTGATTTTATTAGCTACAAATGAAGAAAAGAATAGTGTTGAAGACTGCATTATTAAAGTGGATGTGGATAGCGAAGAAGTAACAGAGCTTTTAGATTTAGAAGATTTATTTGGAAGCTATAAAGAAAGTACAAATCACAAAGAAGGTTCTAAATGGGATTGGATGCATATTAATACACTTCAATATCTAAGTGATGATAGTGCAATTCTTTCTTCTAGAGAAACAAGCTCGATTATTAAAATAAATGATTTAAGCACAAATCCAAACATTGGTTATATCATTGGAAATGAAGATTTCTGGAAAGATACAGATTATACGGACTATTTATATACAAAAGTAGGGGACTTTTTAACAAGTGGAGGACAACATACTGTCACTTATATGGAAGATGATTCACTAGTATCGGGTCAATATTATTTGTATATGTTTGACAATAACTTTGGCTATTCAACGACAAGAACCGATTATGATTGGACAGTGAATAAAGGGATTCAAACAAGTATTCTAGAAGGGACAACATCCTATTATTATCAATATTTGGTTGATGAAAATGAAGGTACATACACTTTAGTGAATTCATTTGAAGTGCCATTTAGTGCCTATGTATCAAGCGCTCAGAATTTAGGAAATCATATTGTCGTAGATTCTGGCATTGCCGGACTATTGTCTATCTATGATACAGATGGAAATTTAGAAGAACAATTCAGTATCAAGAAAAACAATCGTTTTATTTATCGAATCTATTATTATGATTACAACGGATATTATTTTAGTTAGAGAGCAAATCTCTAACTTTTTTTAAGCCTTTTTTAAGCCTTGTTTAGTATGTTTAGAATGGTGATAACTATATGACGTATGAAGAGTTTTATGGAATGGATTATGAACGGTTTAAAGAAGTATTGGATTTTGTGTTGAGTTCAATTGAAACAAGTTCATTAGAATGTATACAATACACAACTTCAAGAATCAAATCGCCAGATAGTGTTATACATAAGGTAGGAAAGAATTATTCATTTCTTCATGATGTGATTGGTGTTCGTATCATTTGTTCGTTTGTAGACGAAATATATGAGATAAAAGATTGGCTTACATCTTTGTTTCATGTCGTAGAAATCAAAGATTATTTAAAACAACCAAAACCAAGTGGATACCGAAGTCTTCATGTGATTTGTGAGGTGGATGGCTGCTTAGTTGAAATTCAAGTACGAACGATTGCACTGGACTTCTGGGCGAATCTAGAACATCAAATTCATTATAAGAAGAACATACTAGAAGAAGCTTTGATTCGTAGTGAACTAAAACGATGCGCTGATGAAATTGCTTCGTTAGATTTATCTTTCCAAACCATTAAGGATAGAATCGAGGGATAATATGCGATTATTGATTGCGGATGATGAAGTAAACTTAGCTAGAGCACTTCAGGCAGTATTAGAGGATGCAGGGTATGATTGTGATGTATGTTATGATGGAAATAGTGCGATTCATTTAGTTTCTAAAGAAATGTATGATGGCTTGATTTTAGATATTATGATGCCTGAAAAAAATGGGTATGAAGTCTTGTCGTCGATTCGAAAAAATAAAATGGGTATTCCTGTATTATTGCTGAGTGCTTTAAATGAAGTAGATGATAAGATTACTGGTTTTGATTTAGGTGCCAACGACTATTTATCTAAGCCATTCTCTACAAAGGAATTGATTGCTCGTGTGAAGGTGATGTTAAAAGAGAATGTAGTGGACGATACGTATCTGCAGTTTCAAGATATTCTTTTAAATAAAAAGGAAGAGACTTTGGCGTATAAGAATATTAAATATCAATTATCTAAATATGAGTGTGAAATTCTTTCATACTTAATTAAAAGCAAATCTCATACATTACCTATATGGCTTGTCCTTGAAAGAGTTTGGCAAAATCGTGTAGATGTGAACCATAATACAGTTTCACTATATGTATCCTACTTAAATCGGAAGCTAAAGGCATTGCAGTCTTGCGTTTCCATTCAAATTAATGAGGAAAACATGGAACTGTGTGTTAATATATAAATTAATAAAAGAAGGGTGTTAAATTATGAATATATTGGTTGTAGATGATGAAAAGAATATTGCGTATGCGATTGCACAAATATTTGAAGAACAAAAATGGCAGGTAACAATGGCCAATGATGGACAAGAAGGCTTAGATCTAGCTTTAAGTGGATATTATGATGTAGCCGTTTTAGATATCATGCTTCCGGGTATCAATGGGTTTGAAATCGTTCAAAAAATGCGTGAAAACAAGGTGGATACACCAACCCTTTTATTGTCGGCATTGGATGAAATTCCAGATAAAGTTAAAGGCTTAAATGTAGGGGCTGATGATTATATGACAAAACCATTCTCTTCTGCCGAGCTTGTAGCACGCATCAACGCCTTGACAAGACGAAAAGGAGAAGTTATTGTACATGAATTAAAGTATGAAGATCTGTTGTTACAGTTAGATACTTGTGAATTGTATTGTCAAAGTCAACATATTCATTTGGGCTACAAAGAATTTGAAATTTTGAAGCACTTGATGTCACATCCAGAAATGATCACATCCAAAGATGATTTGATTATCTCAGTATGGGGAAGTGAAAGTGATGCGATGGATAATAATGTAGAGGTTTATATTTCTTTTTTAAGAAAGAAATTGAAATTTTTAAAGAGTAAGGTTTCTATTAAGGTGATTCGAAAAGTTGGATATCGACTTGAGGTTTGCGATGCTTAAAAAATTACAGACCAAATTCATTTTGATTCTCATGTCCTTTGTCAGTATCATACTACTTTCGGTGTTTGGCGTGGTATGCTGCTCGAATTATGTGCATGATAAAAAGGATGTAGAACGAAACTTAGAAATGGCCTTAAGATTAAAGGACAAAGATTTTTCTATTTCCTTTGCGAACAATCGAAATTTTAATGGAAATTCCTTTGTGATATATACGGATGACGACTATGAATATATGATCACAAGTCGTACGGTATGGAATATTTATGCGGATGATGCACAAAGTTTAATTGAAAGTGTGGAGCACAAAGAAGATGTGGGTGTTCTTAAAAAATTGGGTTTTGCGTATAAAAAAGAAAAAATCAAGAATTTTCAAGTAGATGAAGATACGATTATACCTTCTGGATATGCGGTGGCCTTTGTCGATATATCCAATATGCAATCCTCCTTTCAAAGAATGTTAGTTATATCCCTACAAATTGGATCTACTGTTTTACTTGTATTCTTTATACTAAGTTGCCTTTTAAGTAAATGGGCCTTAAAACCAGTTGAGCAGGCATGGGATAAACAAAAACAATTTGTGGCAGATGCCAGTCATGAACTAAAGACACCATTAACGGTTATTTTGGCTGATAGTGATGTGCTGATGAATCACTCTAAAGAATCGATTTCTTCGCAAAAACAATGGGTTGAATCCATACAAAGTGAGGCTAATCGAATGCGTAAGCTTGTGGAGAATATGTTGTTTCTTGCCAAGAATGATGCCAATCGAATTGAGATTTCGATGCAGAATTGTTCTTTAAGTGACATATGTTTTCATTGCGTTTTACCATTTGAATCGATTGCCTTTGAAAAAGGTATTGAATTAATAGATGAAGTAGAAGAGAATATAGAGGTACAGGGTAATGAGTCACAGTTAAAACAACTGATTTTGATTTTCTTAGACAATGCGATCAAGTATACGCCTAAGGGTGGCAAGATTTATTTTAAATTAGTAAAAGTACAAAATAAACCAGTTGTCACGATCCGAAATACAGATAGCTATATTCCACCAGAAGATTTAAAGCATGTATTTGAAAGATTCTATCGTGTTGATAAATCTAGAAAGTATCAAGGTGGTGCAGGCTTAGGTTTATCGATTGCGACGCAAATTGCACAAAGTCATAAAATTAAAATCAATGTGACAAGCAGTGAAAAACAAGGTACAGAATTTACTTTGACTTTCTAGGAGGGTAATTATGTTTCAAAAAAGAGTGGATGAAGTTATTTCAAAAATGAAAGCGGATGGACTTAAACAAATTTTAGTCAGTGAACCAAGTAGCATCTATTATTTGACTGGTGTCGATGTAGGTCCAGGTGAAAGATTGTTTGCGCTATATTTGAATGATGAAGGAAGAAAAGTTTTATTTTTAAATACATTATTTACAGTGGAACAAAAGGATTGTGAAGAAATCTGGTTTAGCGATACGGACGATTCTATTTCATTATTGGCAGGTGTAATCAATTCGAATGAAACACTTGGTATTGATAAAGAATGGACAGCACGCTTCTTGATTCCTTTAATGGAAAAGTGTGAAGGATTAAAGGTTGTATTAGGATCTAAATATGTGGATGATACACGTGCTATTAAGGATGAAAAAGAAATTGAATGTATGATTGAGAATTCACAGATCAATGATGTTGTGATGGAACGCATAAGAGATTTTATTAAAGAAGGAATGACTGAAAAACAAGTGGAAGCCTTTATTTTAGAACAATATAAAGAGTTAGGATGTCAAGATGTTTCATTCTCACCGATTTGTTCATTTGGTGCCAATGGAGCAGATCCTCATCATATGCCAGATGATTCCATCTTAAAAGCAGGGGAAAGTATTGTTGTAGATATTGGTGGAAAAAAAGATCGTTATTGTTCCGATATGACACGTACATATTTCTGTAAAGAAGCAAGTGAAGAATATAAGAAGATTCATGATATTGTTCGTGTAGCGAATGAAAAGGCCGAAGAAATCATTCGTCCAGGCGTTCGTTTATGCGATATTGATGCAGCCGCACGTGACTATATTTCAAGCTTTGGTTATGGCGAATATTTTACACATCGCTTAGGACATTTTATTGGACAAACGGATCATGAATATGGAGATGTAAGTTCATCAAATACAAATACAGTAAAACCAGGTATGATCTTCTCCATTGAGCCAGGTATTTACTTGCCAAATAAAATGGGTGTTCGTGTTGAAGACTTAGTTCTTGTGACAGAAGATGGTTGTATAGTATTGAACAAAGTAGATAAAAAATATGCGATGATTGGTTAAAATCATCGCATTTTTTTACTTACCTAAACAGAACTTAGAAAATAAAGTATCTAACAAGTCTTCTCGGTGTACTTCACCTAAAATTTCCTTTAAGTGATCATGAGCGGCTTGAATATCAATCTCAATTAAGTCTGGCTCAACCATCATATCCATGGCTTCTTTTGCACGTAGCATATCTTCTTTGGCCTGGTTTAATAAACCAATCTGTCGTTCATTTGAAAGCAACGGATTTTCCTTCAACAAATCTTCATGATATAGATTTTCTAAGGCATCAATCAAAGGCTGAATGTCTTTGTTGGCGGCAGAAATCCAAATACCATCTTTATCAGCCTCTGTTTTATCAAGCTTATTATAGATAATTAAGCGCATCTTATCTTTCGTAAGCTCTAATAGTTGTTTATCTTCATCATCCAACTCTTTAGAACCATCAAAAACCAAAAGAACAAGCTTGGCATCCTTTAATTTTTCCTGACTCTTTTCAATTCCAATCTGCTCAATCTTATCACTTGATTCACGAATACCCGCCGTATCAATCAAGTTTAATTGAACGCTTCCAATGTGAATTTGTCCTTCGACTAAATCACGAGTTGTACCGGCAATATCTGTAACAATAGCTTTATCTTCTTCAAGAAGCGCATTTAGTAAGCTAGATTTACCAACGTTTGGCTTACCTACAATAATAGTATCAATACCTTTTTTTAACATTTGACCTGTTTGTACACGAGCTAAAATATGATCAATCTTGTTTAGCCATTCTTTTGTTTTTGGAAGCAAATCATTTGTGGTTAATTGTTCGACATCTTCATATTCAGGATAATCAATATTTACTTCAATCTGCGCAATAATATCCATTAAATCATCAATCAATGGTTGCAGAAGCTTTTTAACACTTCCCTTAATGCCGTGGATTGCCATATTGGCAGCGGTGTTGTTGCTGGCTTCAATCATATCTTGAACAGCCTCAGCCTGTGATAAATCAATTCTTCCATGATAGAATGCACGTTGGGTAAATTCACCAGGTTTTGCCAGGTCAGCTCCTGCACTTAATACCATGGATAATATTTTACGTGTGATAAAGGTTCCTCCATGACAATTGATTTCAACAATATCTTCACGAGTATATGTTCTTGGGGCTCTAAAAATAGAGATAAGTACTTCATCAACTGGATTTTTATCTTGATCTATAATGAAACCATAATGAATCGTATGACTTTTCGCATCCATGATATTACGGTCAAATATTTTTTGAGCGATTTCAATAGCCTGATCTCCACTTAAACGGATGATAGAAATGGCTCCATCTTGTAGTGAAGTGGAAATGGCCGCAATTGTATTTTCAAACATGGGTATACATCCTTTCTTTCTTAGTGTATTTTATCATAAAAGATGTATAATGTCTTAGACAGAGGTGTGAACATGAAAGAATATACAAAAAATCAAGTACATGAAGTAGCGTGTGCATTTAATGAACATAAAATTATTGCACTACCAACAGATACAGTGTATGGAGTTGGTGTTAAATATGGAGATTTAAAGGATTTAGAAAGATTAAAGCAGGCTAAACACCGCCCAGAAACCAAACCTATTCCGATGATGGTTTCTAATATAGAACAAATGAAGCAGGTGGCATTAGTAGATGAAAGAATTGAAAAGATTGCCGCACATTTTTTGCCAGGTGCATTGACTTTAGTTGTAAATGTGAAGGATAGCGTTGATGCAGCTTATACCAATGGCTTGAGCACGATTGCGATTCGTATTCCGGATGAAAAATTTATTTTGGATGTGATTGATGAATTGAATTGTCCAATCCTAGTTACAAGTGCTAACCAGTCAGGAGAAAAAACAGCGCTTACGAGTGATGATGTATATGAGCAATTGCCAAAAATTGATGGTATTGTCTTAGGCACATGCAAGGCTTTACAGGCAAGTACGATTGTGGATTGTACAAAAGAAAATCTACAGATTCTACGCCCAGGACCAATTTCTTTAGAGGAACTTGAATCGATTTTATAAAAAAGGCACCCAAAACCTATGCTGAAAGGCGTAGGCAGGGTGCTTATGAGCAAATCTAGAAGTATATGCTTCTAGTAGCTCACCAGGTTTGCTACTCAGATTTGAAAGGAAATCAATATATATAGCTTGTTTTTTAAACAAATTATAAAACTTGTCAAAAAGATTTATGTTGATTATAATACTGAGTATGACAGAAGATGAAATGATTAAAAAAATTGCTGAACCTATTATTAAGCAATTAGAAAAATTTGAAAAAGAATTTGGTGATCGTCCAATGGCACAGCTTCCACAAGTTAAGTTTGTGAAAGAGGCTGACATGGGAGATAGTCCTTTTATGGTAGGTGACATTGAGGTTACGGATGAGCTTCTTGAAAAAGTAGAGGCATACATACAAGATGAAATCGAAATGATGCATAAACCTACGATTTTACATTAGAAACTATGAAGATAGTTTCTTTTTTTGAAAAAGTGCTTGCATTTTATTTTACCTTAGTGTATTATATGTGAGCACATTGGAAATGCGGGTGTGGCGAAATTGGCAGACGCACCAGACTTAGGATCTGGCGCCTTCGGCGTGGGGGTTCGAGTCCCTTCACCCGCACCACTTGTAAATCAAGACAATTACTTCGGTAGTTGTCTTTTTTCTATTTGTGCTATAATTTTTGTATGGAAATTTGTGTATATTATGAAAAAATAAATGAAGATTCGATACGTATAAAAAGAGTATATTCCTCTAATCCATTTGTTGATATACCAGAATATATTGATGGATATAAGGTATGTGAAATAGGAAACTATTGTTTTTCAAAGAAAGAAGTAGATTTATCACAAGCTATATTAAATTTAGATATTCCAGCTTCTTATCATGAATGTAGTGGAAGTGATGTAGAAAGTGTGAAGCTACCGAGTACGATTCAAAAGCTGGGTGATTATGCCTTCTACAATTGTCGAAAACTAAAAGCATTAAGCTTACCATCCGGTTTATCGAGTATTGGCAGTGATGTATTTATGAATTGTTTAAGACTGAATCATATCTATTATGATTGTTTCGTTATGGACATTACTTTCTTGAAACAAATTCTAACGCAAATCACTTGGGATATTGAAATTCACTTTTTGGATGGCTCGATTTTCTATCCAGAATACAATGGTGGTTATGATGAAGTAGGGCCTGCTCATATTTTTGCCTTAAATATTGAGGGAGAAGGGTTTCGTATGCGTCAATGCTTTAAGGATGGAAGAATCGACTTTGATGGATATGATGCCTGCTTCGAGAAACTATGTGCTGAAGAAAGCGATGCTTGTATCTTTCATGTTGCGATTCTTCGCTTCATGATGGGTTCAAAACAATATAATTCTTATTTACGTGCACATGATTTGACTTCTTATCTTCATTCATATAAAGATGTATGTGTTATGGTTGAAAAGTTAATTGATGAGAAATGTATGGATCAAAATGATTTGGTCCGATTAATTTCGAATGAGAAGGATTTAGAAAAACGAACTATATTGATGGAATTAAAGAATACGTACTTTAGTCAGTCATCGTCGTATTCTTTTGAGGATTTTTAATGCGACAAAAAGATTGGGAAATAGAAAAGGCAATCCATATTTTAGAACTAGTTAGAACTGAGCTTTATATGGATATGCCACATTTTTTAACAGCACTGAATACGTTAGAATTTACAGCAGATGATAGAATCGCGACGTGTGCAACGAATGGAATGTATTTTTATTACAATCCATTGAAGATTATTGATTTGTTTCAAAGAAATTCAATATTTTTAAATCGTGCTTACTTACATAGTATTTTGCACTGTCTATATAATCATATATGGCTAAAAAAGAATCGTATTGATTTTATATGGAATGTAGCCTGCGATATTATCGTAGAGTATACGTTAGATTCGATGCATAAAAAGAGTATTTCACGTATTTTATCCTATGCTCGAAAGGATGTTTATAGTAAGCTTGAAAGCCTTCCAGGGATTAGTTGTATAACTGTGTATGAATGGCTAACTACGTATGAAGATATACAAAATCTATATTATGAATTTGTGGTGGATGATCATGCTTTGTGGCCTAAAGAGCAAGATGAACAAATGCCAATGGCTTCTTCGCTACAAAAAAAATGGCAGAGTGTTGCCAAACAAACGCTTTTTGATCACAAACAAAAAGGGAAAGACAATGAAGAAGGGGATGCCTTTCTTGTGGCGCATTTACAAGCGAAAAAATCAAAATATTCCTTTGCACAATTTTTAAAGCGTTTTAGCATCATGAAAGAAGAACTGCAAATTAACCCAGATGAATTTGATTTATCCTATTACACATATGGGTTGTCCGTATATAAAAACATGCCATTAATGGAACCTTTGGAAACCAAAGAGGTTAAGAAGATTTATGAGTTTGTGATCGCATTAGATACGAGCTATTCGATTGATGAAGCCCTCGCAAAGCGTTTTGTGTCAAATACCTACAGTATTTTAAGTACTTCTAACATGTTTTATAAGACCTGTAAGGTACATATTATTCAATGTGATGACAGAATTCGTAAGGATGATGTGGTGTCAAACCAAAATGAAATGGATATATTGTTAAATTCATTTACATTAGTGGGTGGAAGCAATACTGATTTTCGACCCGTTTTTAGCTATGTGAATGATTTGATCGATGGACATGCCTTTCAAAATCTTTGTGGATTACTCTATTTTACTGATGGAAAGGGAATCTATCCTAAAAAAAATCCAGCTTATAAAACGGCTTTTATATATTTAGATGACTATGATCAAAGTAAGGTGCCTTCTTGGGCTGTTCAATATAGATTGGAAGAAAAATTATGAATATTTTACAAGCAAAAAATGAAATTAAAAATACAGTTAAGGCGTATTTGTCAAAGAATTCATTTGGTGAATATGCGATTGAATCGAAAAATCAACGACCTTTATTGCTGATTGGTCCTCCTGGAATTGGAAAAACACAGATTATGGAACAAATCTCAAAGGAATGCCAAATTGGTTTAGTGAGCTATACGATTACGCATCACACTAGACAAAGTGCTGTGGGGCTTCCTTTTATTCAAGAAAAAGTATTTGATGGAAAAAACTATTCAATTACGGAATATACAATGAGTGAAATTATTGCGAGTGTATATTCAAAGATGGAAGATACAGGCTTAAAGGAAGGAATACTATTTATTGATGAAATCAATTGTGTTTCGGAAACACTCGCACCTACAATGCTGCAGTTTTTACAAAATAAGACCTTTGGAAATCAGAAAGTTCCAGCTGGCTGGATTATTGTGGCTGCAGGAAATCCGAGTGAATATAATAAATCGGTTCGTGATTTTGATGTTGTAACAATGGACCGAATTCGCTATATAAATGTAGAAACGGACTATTATGTGTGGAAGGAATATGCGATTTCAAGTCATATTCATCCAATGATTCTAAGCTATTTAGAATTAAAACCGAACCATTTCTATACGGTTTCAACAAGTGTAGATGGTATGGAATTTGTGACGGCGCGAGGCTGGGAAGACTTATCGCATTTATTATATACTTATGAAAAAATGAATCTGGAAATTTCGCAGGATACGATCTATGAATATTTGCACCATGAAGATATCGCGGAAGATGTCTTTGCGTATTACCTTGTTTATAAAAAGTATCAGGATGATTATGGAATTGATGATATTTTAAATGGCAATGTATCCAGTCAAATATATGCTCGCTTATTTAATGCTGATTTTGATGAAAGAGTATCTGTTGTCAATTTAGTTATGGATGGGTTATTAAGAAATGTAATGCAGTATTCTTTTGAAAAGAATTGTACCGATCTTTGGTACGGATTTTTAAAGGAGTATCGAAAGAAGATGGATTCTTCTTATAAAGCTTGTGTTAAAGAATTTATGGATATCTATCATGATAAGGTACAAAGTGAATTGTTGAGTGTTCGTCAAAAACATGAATATGATGTGGTTTTAGAACAAATTCAAAAGGTAAATGTGGATGAAGCTTTATCACCTAAGGATCGTTTTGATCAATGTACAAAATCTTTCTTTGAACAAAAGAATAAGGTGGATGTCTTGGATGAAAATTTAAAGATTCAAATTGAAAATGCGTTTGAATTTATGGAGAGTGCATTTAAGAATGGACAGGAAATGACAATTTTTGTCACGAATTTGACTATGTCAAGTGAGATGGCTTTGTATTTAAGCTCTCATTCTATTGCGGTTTATGAAAAGTATAAACAAGTCTTGTTGATAGGAACACAAAAAGCTCGTTTGTTAGATGAGTTACAGCATTAGGAGAATAGATACTATGGATTATTCTGAATTAAAATATGAAAATGTAGACTTTGAGTCAGACCAAGATAAAAAGTTGCCCCAACCACCACTTGTGAAGGAAAGAATGCGAGAAGAATCGATAGATTTGCCTAGAAATTTTAAGGATTTATCGATTCAAACGGATTTTCTAAATATTATAAATACACGTCATAGCTCTAGAGTCTATACAAATGAAGCAATGTCTCTGTTAGAGCTTTCTTACATGTTGTGGACTTGTCAAGGTGTAAAGGAATTACGGGGCAAAAAGTATGCAACCTTGCGTACTGTCCCATCTGGTGGGGCTCGTCATGGCTTTGAGCTCTACTTTGTATGTCAAAATGTAGAAGGGTTAGAACCAGGCACGTATCATTATTTACCGATGGAACATAAAATTGAGTTTTTAAATCCACTTGATCAGGTGAAAGATGTTCTTTCAGCTTCCTTGTGTGATCAGACGTGGGCCTTAAAAGCCAATGTGATCTTCTATTTCAGTTACATTCCCTATCGAACGGAATGGAGATATGGAGATTTTGCACATCGAATTGCCTTGGTGGATTTAGGACATGTCGGAGAAAATATATATCTAGCAAGTACGAGTGTTGGACTTGGAACTTGTGGGATTGGGGCATGTGTAACATCAATTTGTGATAAGATGTTCGAATTGAATGGGCAAGATGAGTTTATTTTTTATGCCCAGCCTATTGGAAAGGTGAAAAAAGAGGATTTTGTGAAGGAAAAATCTTTTTATGAATTTGTTGAAAAAGAAGGCTTATAATGTGCTAAAATAGATGGGTACTAAGGAAAATAAATTATGAGCAAAAAAGATACAAATATAGATGCTTATTCAAAAGCACTTTTAGATAAAAAAACAGAATATAACGATGAATTAAAGAAGCCAAAAGAAGAAAAAGAAATGTCAGATGCTGAAAGAAAACAAGCAGAAAAGACATTATCTTCTGCCTTGGATATGCTTCGTAGAGAGCGTGGTCAGAAAACAATTGCGGAAGAAGAGCGTTTTTACCAAGAGCATAAAGATGATTTAAAGGATATGGATGAAGATTTTACAACTTCTTCACTAGAAAAAGGACAGTCTAATGAGGCTTTAGATCTTGTTCATGCGATGTTACAGGATATGTCCAATGATGAAGAGGATGAGGATGAGGATGTAGCGCCTGTGGCTAAAGAAGAAAGACCAAAGAAGCCTAAAAAGAAAAAAGAAAAAAGTGAGAAAAAAGAAAAGGTAGAGAAGAAAGAGAAAAAGCCAAAAGAGAAGAAGTCTAAGAAACCAATGAAAACAACGACGAAGATTGTGTTGGCTGTAATTTTTGCGGGCTTAGTCGCTTTAGGTGGTTATTCATATAAGGTGTTGATTTATAATCCGCAAAATATTGTTTCTGAATCGCAACAAAAAACATACGATAAGCTTGTATCTTATGCGGATGAATATGGAGACAATATGATGTCGGATGCTGAAAAGCTTGAACTGCTTGATTTGGATGCAGATTATAAGAAGCTTCTTGATAAACAAAAGATTTCTATCAACGAATATTTTAAAGAACAAACGGGTAAAACATACAAACAATTGTTGAAGAAGATGGAAAATCTTAAAGAAACAAAAGAAGAAGTAAAATTACCAGGCTATCAAAAAATCATGGATTTATTAAATAACTGGGATACAAAATCAGACACTGAAAAAATGGCAGTTGTTGATATGCAGTCTACCTATAGTTCATTGTCTAAGGATTTGAAGGATGAGGTAAATACTTTATCAACATCAAAGACAGGCAAAGAGTTTATGGATCTATGTAAAGAGCAGGAAGAATTAAAGACGGCAGCTGAGGAAAAGGCAAAAGAGGAAGAAGAAAAACAAAAAGAAGAAAATAAAGCGAAAGTACAAGAATATCAAAATTCATTGGCGAGTGCACAAAATGAATATAATGTATATTCCCAATATGCGAAGAGCTTAGAGGATGATTTGGCTTATGCACAACAGGTAGGTGAAGATACTACGGATATTCAGGCGCAAATTATCACAAATAATCAGATGTTAGCATCTTTACAGCAACAAATCACCTATTATGAACAGATGATTTCTGCTTTACAATCTTAAAAAATAAGACTATCCTTATAGGGTAGTCAACTTGCCGATTTAGCACAGTGGTAGTGCAACGCACTCGTAACGCGTAGGTCATTGGTTCAAATCCGATAGTCGGCACCACGTTTAAAATTAAGCTGGGAAACCAGCTTATTTTAATGGGAGAATATATGTTAAAAGAATTTAATTTAGATGAAAAAATGATTTTACTGGCAACACTATTTTTGTTTCTGCCATATCAAATCGCAAGTATAGGCATTGCATGTATTTTAGTGCAGGCTCTATGTCGCCATAAATTAGTGGATGCACTTAAGCAACAAACAGGTGCTCTTTTCTTTTACAGCTTTGTGGGATTGGAACTTGTGGTTACGATCCTCCATGCGAATTGGAATGGCTTTGGTAACGTATGGTTATTTGTCTTGATTGGCCTTTATGGAGCTTATTATCGTAAGTCCGTCACAAAGAACTGTTTTGAAAAGATGTGTGATTTGATTGTTGTTTTATCTGTGTTGGCAGCTATTTATGGACTGTATCAATTTAATCAAATTTCAATTGCGAATGGACGTGCTTTTTTAGAGTTCCATATCTTTAATTCACCAACAAGAAGAATTACATCTACATTTATGAATGCGAATATTTATGCGATGATTATCGATTTTGTATGTGTCATATGTATGTATCGTTTTGTAAAGAATGAGAACATTCTTTATAGAATTTTCTATTTTATCGTTGCACTTTTTAATTTTTTTGTACTGTATTTAACGGGATCAAGAACAGCTTTGCTTCCGTTTGTGGTAATTTTTCCCATCTTTCTTTATTGTATCCGATGGAAAAAACTATTTATCACATCCATTGTTTTAGAACTATGCGTATGTGGATTGGTCTTTTTAAAGCCAAACTTAATTCCTAGAATCAGTGATATGTCTACCTTTGCATCGCGTATCAAAATTTGGAAAACGGCATTTTTATGTATTTCGATGTATCCATTTTTTGGGTGGGGTCCACAAACCTATAAGCAATTTTATCCTTTAGTACATGGACATAAAGCACCTCATGCACACAACATTTATATTGATTCGATTTTATCATATGGAATAGTGGGTACGCTTATCTTGTTGGTTTATATATTTGTGTTAAATAAAGAAATCTTTACGTCCAATACAAGAAAAGAAAATCCAGCTTTATTTGGAATGATGATGTGTTTCATTGCGATTGTGTTGATTTATGGTTTATTAGATTGCACGTTGAACATTGTGGCGACAGGTACGTTATGCTTTATCATTTTAAATAGTGCTTGCATGTACTTAGAAAAATAAATACAATATGTATAGAAGACAGACAGTAGAAGGAGTCATATGAAATGTATATCTCTTTTTGTCTGTTTTTTTATTGGACTTCAATCTGTATCTATTTCAACTTATGATGCTTTAATTACAGGATTAGAAAATAAAGTGGAAGTGATAAGCGAAGATAAAGCAAGCTTTCTTTCCTTGAAATGTAGAGATGTTTCACTTGAATTAAATCATGAAATGGATACATTGAATAAAAGAATTCAAAAGTTAAATCAAAGGGTACAGAAATTAAAGAAGGAAGCCAATCATAAAAAACGGCTATATGAGTTTAAAAGGTTGGAATATAGTCAAGAGCTTGTATGCATTCAAAAACAGAATTCAATTCTTATGCCATATAGAATTGAAAAGAATTTAAATTCCTATCTTGTAGATTATGAAAAAGTACAGTCTGTTTATTTGGATGAGAAACAAAGCTTGGATCATCAAACAGCTAAGCTTTCTATATATAAAGATTATATGAAACGAATAAATGTTTGTCAGAATCGCTTATTTCAACGTTTTTCTTATTTATCAAAATTCAAGAATGAGACAGATTCAAATGTTGATTCAATAATTTCGGGTTCATATGCATTACCATCTTATGGTGGTTATGAGACATTAGAAAACAATGGAATGTCCTGCTTAGTAGGTGGTAATTATGAGATTGATTCATATAGTTCTTTTTGGCAAAATCCAATTGAAAATGGTACAATCAGTGCTAGATGCTGGGCCTATCCAGATGGAAGCTTACATCTAGGTTTAGATATCGCAAGTGGTATGTATAGTGATGTTAAGGCAGTTGCGAATGGAATCGTACTGTATGCGCACGCACCAGTGGATTCAAATAATGGTTATCTTGGAAATATGTGTGGATGGCCTAATGGTGGTGGTAACACGATTTGTATAGTGGTTGCCGTAAATGAAAAGTTATATGCGATTACGTACGCACATTTATCAAATGAAATCTATGTAACAAGTGGACAGCAGGTAAGTCAGGGTACAGTGATTGCGAAGAGTGGAAATAGTGGAAATTCAACAGGTCCGCATACACATGTGGAGGTGTTTGAGTTGAAGCAGGATTTAAATGATATAGTCGATTATTTTAGAAATAGTGGTGCGGATTTTACGTTTGGCTGTGGCTTTGATGAGCCGGCCACATGTTCAAATTTTGCGTGCCGTATAGATCCAGAAAGTGTCATGGAGGGTGTATGAGTCAGGAAATGTATTTTTCACGAATGAAGGAATTATTGAATGAGGAATATGATGCGTATATCGATTCGTTATCCAAGCCTTTATATCGTGGTATGCGTGTAAATTTAAAAAAAGCAGAATTAACTGAATTTGATTATTTAGATTATCCAAGTAAATTTTGTAAGGAAAGCTACTATGTGGATAAGCCCTTAGGAAATCATCCAATGCATATTTGTGGCTGCTTCTATTTACAAGAGCCAAGTGCTTCGAGTGCTGTAGAAATCTTAGATGTGCAAGAGAATGATTATGTATTAGATTTATGTGCTGCACCAGGAGGTAAGAGTACGCAAATCGCCTCGCATTTAAAGAAGGGTTATTTAGTATCTAATGAAATTGATGCGAAAAGAGCTCAGATTTTATTATCGAATATGGAGCGTATGGGTGTAAAAAATATGGCAGTTACCAATACAAGTGTGGATAAGCTTGCGAAAATATTTAATAACTGCTTTGATAAGATTTTAGTGGATGCACCTTGCAGCGGTGAGGGTATGATCAAGAAACATGATATTGCTCTCAATAATTGGAGTATCGAAAACATCGAGCTTTGTGCTTCTAGACAAAAAGAAATATTAGAGTATGCCTATTCCATGTTGAAACCGGGTGGAACTATTGTGTATTCAACTTGTACCTATGCTTTAGAGGAAGATGAAGATGTTGTTTTAGCCTTTTTAGAAAAGCATGCAGATATGGAGTTGTTAGATCCAAATGTGAGCTGGGGAAGAAAAGGTTTTAAGGGTTTAAATGTCCGTCGTATCTTTCCGATGGATGGAGGAGAAGGACATTTTATTGCGAAGTTGCAAAAGAAAGATGGATCCATTGGAAAACTTCCAGTACTAAAGCAAAAAAAATTGGATAAGGTAGCCGAAAAGTTTTTAAATGAACAATTAAATTCATTGCCAGCTTATTATTACATTGATAAAGAGCGTGTCTATGGTATGGATGTGCCTTTTGTGGATTTTAAAAAGGTAAAGGTTTTGCGTCAAGGCGTATATTTGGGAGATGTGGTTAAAAATCGTTTTGAACCGAGTCATTCGTTCTATATGGTTGCGGATTTTGACTATAAAAGAAAAGTAAATGTTACATTGGATGAAATGGATTGTTTCATGCATGGTGAAGTTCTTCAAAAGGAATGTGAAAAAGGTTATGTAGCTGTTTGTTATGAGGGACATCCGTTTGGCTTTGGCAAGAGTGATGGAAAACAAATCAAAAACAAGATTCCCAAAGGATTACGATTATTGCCAAACTCACATGTGAATAAAGATTAAAAATGCCAGGAGAAATGATACAACCCTAGTCAAGTAGACATGGGAAATATTTAAAAGTCTCATCGATCAA
>ERZ839767.965-NODE-965-length-47514-cov-4.541668_pt1 | contig 47514 bp, 43 predicted proteins | sample MGYA00519879_ERZ839767 | MGnify/ENA primary metagenome ERZ839767 (study PRJEB31850, sample SAMEA3708852) | human gut metagenome | biome: human gut; feature: human-associated habitat; material: faeces | place: China | collected 2014 ... | reverse complement strand
CGTAACTCCAGATTCTTGCGCACACAAGTACGGCGTAAATCCAGATAACGATATTTCATGCGGATATCGTCTCCCCCATCCGTATTATCTTCGATGGTGAAAGGCGGTGTCATAGCGGCATTAAGAATAGTGAGCTCGGAGACAATGATTTCTATCTCTCCGGTCGGAATATTTTGGTTCTTGTTCGAACGTTCGTTAACCGTTCCGGTTACTTGAATGACGAACTCTCTGCCCAAATGGTTTGCCTTTTCGCAAAGTTCGGCATTTACCTCCTCATTAAAAACCAATTGAGTTATTCCATATCTGTCACGTAAATCAACGAAAGTCATACCTCCCATTTTGCGTGCCCGTTGTACCCATCCCGAGAGGGTTACTTTTTTTCCTGCATCAGAAAGCCTAAGCTCTCCACATGTATTTGTTCTATACATATAAATATATTATTTTGTCTTCAATTCGTACATTCGAAACGGGTACAAAATTAAAGAAAATAATCTATATGTAAGTAGGTTAACGAAAGGAAAATAAAAAAGAGAGTCACATTTGTTTGTGCCGACCCTCTCTTTTCTCTATCTCATCCTCTTTGTCCGAGACTGTTTTGGTCCGGATTAATCTCCTTTACAGCCTCTTTCACTTCCTTTTTTGAAGGATGTTTTCCCTTTATAATCATCTGTTCAACAGGTATTCCGGGGTTTGCCAACTGCTCTGCCTCCTGCTCTTTTTTCTTTTTGCTTGTATCCATAATGCTTTAATTAATAAGGTTTTATATTTACTTTGAAAACGCAGGAAGATAACATGCTGTTTAGCTTTTAGTGTTTTATCTCTACACGCCGAGCATGGAGATGTTATTTCCCCTGTGTTTTTGAAACAAGGTTTTATATTTACTCTAACAACTAGACTTACTGATTGTTTAGAAAAAGAATACAAACAAAAAACGGTGTGACGTGGCTAATTTAGTTAAGCTTGTCCGAGCGATTAAAGCCGGTTGTTATTTATTTATTCTCTTAAATAAAGTAGGAATAAGATACCTATGCATTAGTTCTTTATTAGGCGTAAACTAGTTCTTTTTTAAGGGAGTATTAGGTATACCTCAACTGAGAGATATACGTACCTCAATTGAGGTATATACATATCTCAGTTGAGAGATATATGTACCTTAGCTGAGGTACGCTTAATTTGTAAGGGCTTTCAAGCTAATATTGCCTTATGAATGAATCACTTATTACCTATCATTTTACTAAAAGAAAGCCTGGATAAAACAAGACTATGACCGGGTGATATAAAGAAGTCCCAGATTAAATAATTCAGCACTTCCTTCATACCGGTGAGGCGGACTAAATGCGGATGGTTGAATCTGCTATAAAGAAAGAAGGAGGGCATGATGGCAATCGTACTTGGGCTCTAAAAAGGTTTTAGATATATTCTTTTAGATAAGTAGCTGAAAATTAAATGTTTTTTGTTGTGTAAGTTCGTTGTGAATCCGATGTATGTATTTTGATATCCGTAGATGTAAATGCGTAAATAAAAAAATAATAGAAAATAATTTCCTAAAAGCTTTGTATATTTCAATAAAAGCCATATCTTTGCAACCGCTTTTGAGAAAGAAGCTTTCGGGGTGTAGCGCAGTCCGGTTAGCGCACCTGCTTTGGGAGCAGGGGGTCGTGGGTTCGAATCCCGCTACCCCGACGATAGCTTAAATAGCTGAAAGATAAATACTTAAAACTATGTAGAGCCGATGCAAATTGCATCGGCTCTATGTATTTATATGCTATTTGACACCCTTTTTAGTCGAATAAAAGTGTATTTTCTTATAAATATCTTATAACTGATTTTAAATCGATGAAAATCTTTCAGTTCTCCTCTATAATAAAAAGAGGTTCTAATGTATTTCTTTGTGTTTTAGGAAGGCTTTCAATTTTTTTTCGGTAGTAATACTTGAAGATTAGGGATAATTCATTGTCGGAACCGTTTTTTTACTCATATTTGTAATGTTTTAAAGATAAGGTTTAATGGAACAAGATATACGTTGGTTGCAAAGATATGGCGGCTTTCACAAAGCTTGTAAAAGAGTACTGGAAATAACAGAATCAGGAAAAACAACAAAAGATTTATCAGAATTGGAAATGGATGGTCTGATTCAGCGTTTTGAGTATACCTTCGAACTTGCATGGAAAGTGCTTCAAGACCTTTTGAAATATAAAGGCTATGAATTTGTGCAGGGGCCGAACGGTTCTCTTCAGAAGGCTTTTGAAGATGGGCTGATTTCGAATCATGATGGGTGGAGGCGAATGGCAAAAGCTCGAATAACAACTTCTCATACTTACAATGAAGGAGATGCCGAAGGCATTGTGGGAAAGATTTATGAAGAGTATTCGGTTCTGTTAAAGCTATTGGATAATAAATTAGCTACTGAAAAACAAAAAGCAGAAATGGGTAACCTATTCGGATAATCTATGTTTGGACTAAGTAATGAAGTTATAATTGATATATGTGAAGTGTTTAAAAAGCATTCTAATATTCAGAAGGTTTTGATTTTTGGCTCTAGAGCTAAAGGAAATTATTCTGAGGGCTCAGATATTGATTTGGCTGCTGTGGGAGATGATATTTCCTTCAATCAATTGATGGATATAAATATTCAGATAGAGGATTTGGGATTGTTATATAAAGTAGATGTGGTTGATTATAATAAAAACATAGGAACTCCTATCGGTGAACATATAAATCGTGTAGGGTTATTGTTTTACGAAAAGAATAAAGAAAATAGCTTGCACGGTTAAGGTGGTTTGTATAGCTGTGTTAGCCATTGCTTTCTCCTCCTTGAATTTCTATCATTACCCTTTGCAAATAATTACAAGCTTTATCGCTCGTGAAGGAGCTTAAATGAGCATCGGCACTTTTATCAGCTCAGTACTAGTGTTTTATGGTGAGAGTGAAGAAGTGAAGGTAAGCTTTTTGTTTTAGTGGATATAAGCATGAATTCCTAAAAAAAAGAGTCTTTCATTGTTGAGAAACCGCCTATTTTTGTTTCTCACAATATATGGAAAATCGGTATATATTCTAATAAGAAGTAGAATATATACCGATTCTTTTTTGTTGGTTGTCAAAGTCGAGAGACTGTTTTTAGTCTCTTAGGTTTTGATATACCTTTTATTTATTCTCTACAAGAATGCTATTTGATAATATCCAAAGCTCTGAAACATTTTATGAGCTTTTCTATCGCCCGGTCTACTTGTTCTTTAGAATGAGTAGCCATCATAGCAAAACGTACCAACGTATCTTGTGGGGCGCATGCAGGAGGCACTACCGGATTGATGAATACACCTTCTTCGAAAGCTAATTTGGTTACTTCAAATGTTTTGTCTGTATTGCGGATATATAGAGGAATGATAGGACTCTCGGTATCTCCTATCTCAAAACCGCTGTCGCGGAAACATTTTAAAGCATAGTTTGTAATTTCCCAAAGATGCTCTTGGCGTTCCGGTTCGTTTTGAATGATGTGGAGCGCTTCCATCGCTGCGGCGGTTGCTGCCGGAGTGTTGCTGGCCTGGAATATATAAGAACGTGCATTGTGGCGTAACCAGTTGATGGTGTCTTTGTCAGAAGCGATAAATCCACCAATAGAAGCCAATGATTTAGAGAAAGTTCCCATAATCAAATCTACTTGGTCGGATAATCCGAAATGGTCGCATACTCCGCGTCCTTGTCTTCCGAATACTCCCAAACCATGGGCTTCGTCTACCATAATGCTTGCATTGTATTTATCTTTTAAACGAACGATTTCCGGCAGTTTGGCCAAATCGCCTTCCATAGAAAACACACCATCTACTATAATTAGTTTAATGGCATCCGGAGCGCAAGACTGTAATTGCTTTTCCAGGTCTTCCATGTCGTTATGCTTGTATTTCAGCTGAGTTGAAAAGGACAAGCGGCGTCCGTCAACAATTGAAGCGTGGTCTCTGTCGTCACAGATAATATAATCATTACGTCCTGTGAGGCAAGGAATCACTCCTTCGTTTACGGTAAATCCCGTTGAGAAAACTAAGGCTTCTTCTTTTCCGACAAATTCCGCTAACTCCCGTTCCAGTTGTAAATGAATGTCTAGTGTTCCGTTTAGCAGACGTGAACCGGCACATCCTGTACCATATTTGCGGGTTGTTTCAATTGCAGCTTCTATGATTCTTTTATCATAGGTTAATCCCATATAAGAGTTTGAACCAAACATCAGGACTTTTTTGCCGTCCATGATTACTTCTGTGTCTTGTGCACTGTCAATTTCACGAAAATAAGGATAAACACCTCTTTCCATGTACATTTGAGGCAATCTGAATTTACTGAACTTTTCTTGTAATAATCCCATATTATATAATGTATAAGCTTAAAGCTTATCTAATTGATTTACTGTTTCTTGAGATGTAATAAATTGCTATTGTAAACAAAGCTTTAAAAACAGTGGGCAAAGATAATAAAATATGTAATTGAATAGGTTGTTTTCCTTAAAAAAAATCATGCATCGCAAATCTATTAGGTTTAGAAAGCGCTATTTTGGAAGATTCATATTACTTTTGCCAAATTAAGTGATGGCAGTAATTATGGATGAGAAAAAAAGAATTGTTTTCATTGCTAATCCAATTTCAGGTACGCAAAACAAAAAGCAGGTTTTGCAATGTATTAAAGAAAGGATAGATCAATCGAAGTATGATTGTGAAATGATGCTTACCGAATATGCCGGTCATGCTATAGAACTTGCCGCTAAAGCTGCTGATGAAGGAGTTTCTATAGTGGTGGCTGTAGGAGGTGATGGGACAATAAATGAAATAGCGCGTTCTTTGAGGCATACTTCAACGGCGTTGGGAATTGTTCCTTGCGGTTCGGGCAATGGATTGGCCCGGCATTTACAGATTCCGTTGGAAGTAAAGGGAGCTATAGATGTGATTAATGAAGGTATTGTAGAATGCGTGGATTATGGAAAGATTAATGGTATTCCTTTTTTCTGTACTTGCGGGGTGGGTTTTGATGCCTTTGTAAGTTTGAAATTTGCTTCTTCCGGACGTCGCGGATTACTTACTTATTTAGAGAATACTTTACACGAGAGCTTGAACTATAAGCCGGAAACTTATGAGATAGAAATAGGTGACGGCACGCTGAAATATAAGGCCTTTTTGATTGCGTGTGCGAATGCTTCCCAATACGGTAATAATGCTTACATCGCTCCTCAAGCTTCGTTAAGCGACGGATTGATGGATGTAACCGTTTTAGAGCCTTTTACAGTATTGGATGTACCTTCTTTGGCCTACCAGCTGTTTAATAAGACCATAGACCAGAACAGTAGGATTAAAACCTTCAAATGCAAGGATATGCGTATTCATCGGACGAAAGAGGGAGTTATTCATTATGACGGAGACCCGATAATGGCGGGAAAGGATATTGAGGTGGAGATTGTTCCCAAAGGCATTAATATGGTGGTGAACAAGACAAAACAAGTTTCTTTGCCGGCATCGTTAATACAGATATTCTCTGACTATTTTGATGGAATGAACGCTTTGAAAGGTGACTTTAAAGACCGTAACCGGCAGTTGTTTGTTTTAAATCGTGAACTATTACGCAAACTGACTAAAAAGTAAAATGAGTAAGATTCTCTTTATTTAGACATGAATGAGGAGATGTCTATTTGACATAAGATATATGTTTCTGTTATAAACGAATGCTTTGCGCATTCGTTTACATTTTTAGATAGAATTCGTGCGTGAGGTTTTTGTATTCTTCACTGTATACGAGCGGTGAGATTTCAATAATCAAAGTCTCCTCTTCTACCCTTTCAGTCGGTATAAAACGAAATGCCAGCATACAACGTTTGGGAGATGCTTTAGGAGTAGTTTGAATCCATGTTTTACGTGATGGGTATAGTTTGTTCTCTATGGTGAGACCTAGCATTTCATTTACTTCGCTGGCTGGAATGATAACGGAGAATTCTCCTTCCGGATGTAAAAGTCTTGCTACATGCTGTATAAGCTCCTGAAAAGATAATTGGCTGTCATGTCGTGCCGTATTTCTTTTATCTTCAGGGCATTTCAAAGCATTGGAGAAATAAGGCGGATTAGAAATGATGGAATCGAAAAGCTGGTCGGTTTTGAATTCTTTTAAATCAATATTTATTATTTTAATACGTTCTTTCCATGGACTTCTTAACGCATTTTCCTGCGCTTGCGCCGCTGCTTCTTCATTAATTTCTATTCCGGTAATTGAGGCTCTACTTCGTTGGGCGGCCATTATAGCAATCAAGCCGGTTCCTGTTCCGATGTCTAAAATCCGTTTAGCCTTTTCAACATGAGCCCACGCCCCTATTAGCACTCCGTCCGTGCCCACTTTCATGGCACACCGGTCGTGGTGTATGGTAAACTTCTTAAACGAAAAGTAGGGATTCGACATAATTCATTTTTCCTTTATGCGGACAAAAATAGCGAAAATAACTTCGATTATGAATGATTTTAAGATTATTTTGGTACGTGTTGTTGATATTTCAGTGCTCATAGCTTCTTTATTTAATAAAGTATATGTAATTTTGCAACCACTTTGCGCCTATTTGAATGAGGGGCATTAAACGTATAGAATTTAGATGATGAAAAGAAGAAGATTTAGCGAATTCGAAGACACTCAAGAGAACGAACCGCGTGCATTCTCGTTAATCGCAGATTTTGAAGGAAACGAAGAACATTTGTTTGAACAAGAGATTGATAAGTGCCTGCCTATTTTGCCTTTACGCAATATGGTATTATTTCCGGGAATAGTCCTCCCCGTATCTGTAGGGCGTAAATCGTCTCTGAAACTGCTGAACGATGCCATGAAGCATAATAAACTGATTGGTACGGTCTGTCAACTTCAACCCGAAACGGAGACTCCTGAAATGGAGGATTTACATACTGTTGGAACGGTAGCTAAAATCGTACGCATTTTTGAAATGCCCGACCAGAGTACGACAGTGATATTGCAAGGTATGCAACGTTTTAACTTGTTAGAGGTGCACGAACAAACCAGCCTCCATTATCTGATGGGTACCATCGCTCCTATTGAAGAAGGATTGCCCGAAAAAGAAGATAAAGAGTTTGAAGTGTTGGTAGATACTTGCAAAGACTTGGCTATAAAGTATGTACAGACAGATAATATGCAGTCTGATTCGGGATTTGCTATCCGGAATATTACGAATAAAATGTTCCTGGTTAACTTTATATGTGCTAATTTCCCATTGAAGACGGAAGAGAAGATAGAACTTTTGAAGGAAAGTTCGTTGCGTAACCGTGCCTATCGCTTGGTGAGCCTTTTGCGCAGGGAAATACAGTTGGCGGAGTTGAAGGCAAATATACAGATGCGTACTCGTGAGGATATTGACCAGCAACAGCGTGAATATTTCCTTCAACAGCAGATGAAGAATATTCAGGATGAATTGGGAGGAAGCACTCAGGACCAAGAGATTGATGAGATGGCCGAACTCGCTGCCAAGAAGAGATGGAGCATGGAAGTGCGTAAAATCTTTGACCGTGAGATGGCTAAGTTAGAGCGTACCAATCCTCAGTCGCCCGATTATAATGTGCAGCTCAACTATTTGCAAACCATGTTGAATTTGCCTTGGGGAGAATATACCGAGGACAATTTGAACTTGATTAATGCAGAGAAAGTCTTGAATAAAGACCATTATGGGTTGGAAAAAGTAAAAGAGCGCATATTGGAACACCTTGCCGTATTAAAGTTGAGAGGTGATTTGAAATCTCCGATTCTCTGTTTGTATGGTCCTCCGGGAGTAGGTAAAACCTCTTTGGGAAAATCAATTGCAGCAGCTTTGAAACGGAAATATGTACGCATGTCATTAGGAGGTTTGCACGATGAAGCCGAAATTCGCGGACACCGTAAAACGTATATAGGCGCTATGCCGGGACGTATTATTAAAGGTCTGATGAAAGCCGGTTCTTCTAATCCGGTGTTTATTTTGGATGAAATAGATAAAGTAACTCAGGTAACTCACAATGGAGACCCTGCTTCGGCTCTTTTGGAAGTTTTAGACCCGGAACAAAATAATGCGTTCCATGATAACTTCCTGGATGTAGATTACGATTTGTCGAAGGTGATGTTTATTGCTACGGCAAATAATCTGAATACGATTCCGGCTCCCCTTCTCGACCGTATGGAACTTATCGAAGTGAGCGGATATATTACGGAAGAGAAAATAGAGATTGCTCGCAAACACTTGATTCCTAGAATTATGGAATCTATGGGCATTGATAAGACACAGGTTAAGCTTCCGAAAAATACCATTGAGGCTATTATTGAATCATATACCCGTGAGTCCGGTGTACGTGAGTTGGAGAAGAAAATCGGAAAAGTGTTCCGTAAATTGGCACGCTCTTATGCAACAAATGGATATTTTCCGATGCATGATGTGAAGCCGGCTGATTTGAAAGAATTGTTGGGAGTTCCTGAATATAGCCGCGATAAGTATCAGGGAAATGAATATGCGGGGGTGGTAACCGGGCTTGCCTGGACTGCCGTAGGTGGTGAAATATTGTTTGTGGAAACCAGTTTAAGTAAAGGTAAGGGGGGAAAACTTACCCTGACCGGTAACTTAGGTGACGTGATGAAAGAATCGGCTATGTTGGCTTTGGAATTTATCAAAGCTCATGCTTCTTTGCTCGATTTGAATCCGGATATCTTTGATAACTGGAATATTCACATTCATGTGCCGGAAGGAGCTATTCCGAAGGACGGTCCTTCTGCAGGTATAACAATGGCTACTTCGTTGGCTTCTGCTTTGACACAGCGGAAAGTAAAAGCGAACCTGGCTATGACCGGAGAAATAACATTGCGTGGAAAAGTGCTTCCTGTAGGTGGAATCAAAGAGAAGATTCTTGCGGCAAAACGGGCTGGTATCAAAGAAATTATAATGAGTGAGGAGAATGAGAAAGACATTAATGAGATTCCCGCACTTTATTTAAAAGGCTTAACTTTCCATTATGTAAGTAATGTGAAGGAGGTTTTTGCCATAGCCCTTACAGATAAAAAAGTAGAAGATGCCATTGATTTAACTGTTAGCTGATTATGACATTTGAATTACAATATACCGATTCAAAGTCGAATGCTAGAGCCGGTTTGATTACCACAGCGCATGGAAAGATAGAAACGCCTATCTTTATGCCTGTAGGTACATTGGGCACGGTTAAAGGAGTGCATCTGCATGAGTTGAAAGAGGATATCAAAGCTCAGATTATATTAGGTAACACCTATCATTTGTATTTACGTCCGGGTTTGGATATTTTGGAGAAAGCCGGAGGTTTGCATAAGTTCAACGGTTTCGACCGTCCTATGCTTACCGATAGCGGTGGATTTCAGGTGTTTTCGTTAGCCGGAATTCGTAAACTGCGTGAAGAGGGTGCTGAATTTCGTTCGCATATCGATGGCTCGAAGCATATATTTACTCCTGAAAAAGTGATGGATATAGAACGTACAATCGGTGCGGATATTATGATGGCTTTTGATGAATGTCCTCCGGGTACATCGGATTATGAGTATGCGAAAAAATCATTAGGACTGACCCATCGTTGGTTGGAGCGTTGCATTACCCGTTTCAATGAAACCGAACCTAAATACGGTTATCAGCAATCGTTATTTCCCATTGTACAGGGATGTGTCTATCCGGATTTGCGCAGGCAATCGGCAGAGTTCGTCGCTTCGAAAGAGTGTGACGGCAATGCAATCGGCGGATTGGCTGTGGGGGAACCTACGGAACAGATGTATGAGATGATAGAAATTGTGAACGAGATATTACCGAAGGATAAGCCTCGTTACTTAATGGGAGTGGGTACGCCGGTCAATATATTGGAAGGCATTGAACGCGGAGTGGATATGTTCGATTGTGTAATGCCTACCCGCAATGGCCGTAATGGAATGCTTTTTACGAAAGACGGAATTATAAATATGCGTAATAAAAAGTGGGAAGATGACTACTCTCCTATTGAAGCCGATGGAGCTTCTTATGTAGATACGATGTATTCAAAAGCATATTTGCGTCATCTTTTCCATGCGCAAGAATTGCTGGCTATGCAAATTGCATCCATTCATAATCTGGCTTTTTATCTTTGGTTGGTAGGTGAAGCGCGTAAACATATTATTGCCGGGGACTTTGCTACATGGAAACCTATGATGGTGAAGCGCGTTTCCACAAGATTATAATCGGACAACATGAAAAAGAAACTGACGGAATTATTTAAGGAGAAATTAATAAAACGGCTCGACCGTTATATTATAGCTAAATTTCTCGGTACGTATTTCTTTGCCATTGCATTAATTATTTCTATAGCAGTGGTTTTTGATGTAAATGAGAATTTGGATAAGTTTATGGGTAATAATGCGCCGGTCAGTGCCATTATATTTGAATATTATCTGAATTTCATTCCTTATTTTTCTAACTTGTTCAGTCCGTTGTTTGTCTTTATTGCTGTTATATTCTTTACTTCCAAGCTTGCGGAGAATTCAGAGATTATAGCCATGTTTTCTACCGGAATGAGTTTTAAGCGATTGATGCGGCCTTATATGATTTCTGCTGCATTAATAGCTATCCTTACTTATATATTGGGAGCTTATATCATACCAAGAGGCAGTGAAACACGACTGGATTTTGAAAATCAATATAAGAAAAAGAAAAAGGTTGAGTATGTAAGAAATGTACAGATGGAGGTGGCCGAAGGAGTGATTGCTTATATCGACCGCTATGAAGATTACAATAAGACAGGTTATCGTTTTTCTTTGGACAAGTTTGAGAATAAGAAATTGGTTTCCCATTTAACAGCTCGCAGCATTGTGTATGATTCGTTGGCTGAAAATAAAAATCAATGGAAGATACGGGATTACATGATTCGTGAGCTGAAAGGAAAGAGAGAGGTGATTACAAATGGAACACAAATGGATACCATTATTGCCATGCAACCTCGGGATTTTCTTATATCTAAAGGACAGCAAGAAACCATGACAAGTCCTGAACTGAAGGCTTATGTAGACCGGCAAAAGCAACGCGGATTTGCCAATACCAAAGAGTTTGAGATTGAATATCATAAGCGGATAGCTATTTCTTTTGCCTCTTTTATCTTGACAACTATTGGTTTAGCTCTTTCTTCCCGCAAGGTAAAGGGAGGAATGGGTTTGCATTTAGGAATTGGTTTGGCGCTGAGCTTTTCTTATATATTATTTCAAACTGTTTCGGCAACCTTTGCGGTGAATGCGAATATGCCTCCGGTAATTGCCGTATGGATTCCGAATGTACTATATGCTTTCATTGCCTTGTACCTCTATCGGAAAGCTCCGAAATAAAGTTCCTTGCTCTCTTTTCAGAGATAGAAAAAATAGGATTATCAAGGGATAAAAATAAGATTATTAGTTAGGCCTCGCCACATTATTAGTTAGTTGAATAACTCTTAATGTGGTGAGGCTTAACTTTAAGAGTTATCCGGGAATCTATTTTCTACCGTATTTTCGGTAAGAGGGAAAATAAATGCGATGAGGGAATTGATTGAATTTCGTAAGTGAAAATAGTCTATTAAAGTTATAATAGAGCCTAAAAGTAAAAAGGGTATCTTCCACTCTCATGAAAGATACCCTTTTCTATTTTTGTTGTATTGTTTTCCCCGTAAGGAAGCAACTTTCACCTAATTAATTTAGGTATTGTGAAAGTTGGTCTGCTGTGATGTTTTTGGCGATAATAACGCCTCTTTCGTTCAGCAAGAAATTTTTGAAGCCTTTGTTTAAACTATATTTTTTATAGATGCCGGAGGCTTCGCCGGATGTCTCCACAAAACAATTGGGAGTGTCGATTTCATCCTTTCTGATTGTTTCGTTAAATATTGACGTGTATTCGTCAAATGAAACTGAAACCATAGTTACCGGATGACTTGCCTTTTTCAATGCGTGGTTCAAAAGTGCGTTTTGCATTCTTGATGGCGCATCGTAACTGGCCCAGAAGCTGAGTAGAACATAGTTCCCTTTTAATTCTTTCAGCTCTTTAGTTTCTCCTTCGGTCAGGCTTTTAATGGGAAAGTCCGGTGCGGAGTCTCCTATGCCAAGGCCTTGGGTTGCTACGTCTTTTTCTACAAATGATGTCAAGGAACAAAGTAATAATACAACAAAAATCCACGTTACATACTTCATGTAATTCGGTTTTGGTTCATACTATCCGAGACTGCCTTGTAACAGTGATTTCCGCTCGGAACATTATTTATCGCTTTTATTAGGCTCTTTCAGCCTGATAATGAAAAGCTTTCGCTTTGGAAATCTGGGGCAAAGGTACGTACTTTTCTTTTTAGTAACCAAATAAAAGACCCGAAATTTATGTTATTTAGCATAATTTTATCCATTTCATGGAGGAATATATGAAGAGAATTTTCTTTTTTTATTACCTTTGTAACCTCATATAACCTAAGTTCTGCATATATGAGGTTGTGATGAAGTTGACAAAGCAGAACTTGAATAATAAACGTTTCTTTTTATATGAATGAGGAAAATGCAGAGCTGATATTAATCCGTATAACCGGTGTCGACCGTCCGGGATTAACAGCTTCAATTACAGATATTCTGTCTTGCTATGATGTGACTATTTTAGATATAGGTCAGGCAGATATTCATAATACCCTTTCTTTAGGAATTCTTTTCAAGACAGACGAAAACAACTCCGGTAGAGTGATGAAGGAGCTTCTTTTTAAGGCTTCCGATTTAGGTATAAACATTCGCTTCTATCCTATTACGGTAGAAGAGTACGAGGAATGGGTAAGAATGCAAGGTAAGAACAGGTACATTTTGACTTTGCTCGGACGTAAGCTGACGGCTCGTCAAATATCTGCTGTAACCAGTATTTTAGCAGAACAGGGATTGAATATTGATGCGATAAAACGTTTGACCGGTCGAATTCCATTGAACGAAGAAAAGGCGAATATCAGGGCTTGCATTGAATTTTCAGTTCGAGGCACACCCAAAGACCGTGCCGGAATGCAGGAGAGTTTTATGAAACTTTCTCGTGAATTGGAAGTCGATTTCTCTTTTCAGCTAGATGACATGTTCCGTCGGATGCGACGTCTAATTTGTTTCGATATGGACTCTACGCTGATAAAGACAGAAGTAATAGATGAGTTGGCCGAACGTGCCGGTGTGGGAGCGCAAGTAAGAGCTATTACAGAGCAAGCCATGCGGGGCGAAATTGATTTCACGGAGAGTTTTACCCGCCGTGTGGCGCTGTTGAAGGGCTTGGATGAGTCTGTGATGCGTGACATTGCGGAGAATTTGCCTATAACGGAAGGCGTGGAGCGCTTGATGTTCGTATTGAAACAATATGGTTATAAGATAGCTATTCTTTCCGGAGGTTTCACTTATTTTGGCAATTATCTGAAGAATAAGTTTGGTATCGATTATGTTTATGCCAATGAACTGGAGATAGTGGACGGCAAGTTGACCGGACGCTATTTGGGCGAAGTGGTGGATGGCAGAAGAAAAGCTGAGTTGCTACGTCTTATCGCTCAGGTAGAAAAGGTTGATATAAAGCAGACGATAGCTGTGGGTGACGGAGCAAACGACCTTCCGATGTTAACGTTGGCGGGTTTGGGCATTGCTTTTCATGCTAAACCGAAAGTAGTTGAGAATGCCAAACAGGCTATTAATACCATTGGCTTGGACGGAGTGCTTTACTTTTTAGGTTTCAAGGATTCCTATTTGGAAGAGCGCGGAATCTTGTGATGGAATATAAGAATGCGGTTGCAGAATTAAATGAAGGAATTCAACTTTTGCGAGCAACAAATATAGAAGTTGGAATACAGAAATTAAACAGTGCGAAACTAAGATAAATGAGATAAAATGAAGTTTTCAGAATTAGATTTAGAAGAGAGTGTATTGGATGCGTTGGACGCAATGAACTTCCGCGAATGTACTCCTGTGCAAGAGCATACTATCCCTGTTATATTAGAAGGTAGAGATTTGATTGGAGTAGCTCAGACCGGTACCGGTAAAACGGCGGCATATCTTCTTCCCGTACTTAATCAGTTGAGTAAGGGCGGATATTCCGAAGATGTGATTAATTGTGTAGTGATGTCCCCTACCCGCGAATTGGCTCAGCAGATAGATCAGCAAATGGAAGGCTTCTCTTATTTCATGCCGGTTTCGAGTGTTGCCATATATGGAGGTAATGACGGTATTCGTTATGAACAGGAGAAAAAAGGATTGGCTTTGGGCGCCGATGTGGTGATAGCTACTCCGGGACGCTTGATAAGTCATATAAATTTAGGTAATGTAGACCTTTCCAAAGTCTCTTTCTTTATTTTGGATGAGGCCGACCGTATGTTGGACATGGGTTTCTCTGATGATATTATGCAGATAGTGAAAGTGTTGCCTAAAGAACGTCAGACCATTATGTTTTCGGCTACCATGCCTGCCAAGATACAGCAATTGGCAAAAACCATCCTTCGCGACCCTGTAGAGATAAAATTAGCCGTATCTAAACCCGCCGAGAAGATTATACAGACCGCATACGTTTGTTATGAGCAGCAAAAGTTGGGAATCATTCAGTCGTTGTTTAAAGAAAATGCTCCGGAGCGTGTTCTTATCTTTGCCTCTTCCAAGTTGAAAGTGAAAGAGGTAACCAAAGCGTTGCAGCGTTTACATTTGAATGTGGGAGAAATGCATTCCGACTTGGACCAAAAGCAACGCGACCATATTATGCACGAGTTTAAGAATGGCCGGATTAATTTATTGGTTGCTACGGACATAGTTGCCCGTGGTATTGATATTGATGATATTCGTTTGGTTATCAATTATGATGTTCCCCACGACAGTGAAGATTATGTGCATCGTATCGGCCGTACGGCACGGGCTAATCATGATGGATGCGCTATTACCTTTGTCAGTGAAAAAGAACAGTCTAAGTTCAAGCTAATAGAAAATTTCTTGAAAAAGGACATCTATAAGATTCCTGTTCCGGAAGATTTGGGTGAAGCACCGACTTATCAGCCGAAATCAGAACGGATGGGAGGATATAAATCCGGAGGAAAGCGCCGCTTTTCTAAGGATAAACGGAATTTTTCAAAGAAAGATTTCCGTCGTGAGAAATCGTGATGTCGATATTGTAACAGCTGGCCTCTTCGGGGATGCATAATGTTGCCTGGTACCCGAATCCGGCTGCGGTGATTTTTACGAAATCCATATCGGAAAGAATAGCCTGCTTGAGAAAATCAGACGGTATCAGTTCTCCAAAATCTTTCTTAGTGAAGTCTTTTGCATACAGGCATTTTCGCCCTTCGTACACGCAGATATGGATAATGTTGTCGTAATAGATGTTTTCAACACCCATTCCGGTTTCGGTATAAGTTGTTTTGGTCACTTTCATTCTTGACGGATTGATGTATACATATCCTCTGTATCTTTTTCCGCCATAATACATAACCGAGTCTTTTTTGGCAACCTGGTCGTAGATAGGAATATCGCGGTTGTCTTTGTTTTCGAAAGCTAAAGAGTCCAATTCGTTTTCAGATTTATGCAGTTTTATCACCTCATCCGATAATGAATGGAACCAGAACGAATATTCGCTTTGCTTATCTATCTTATAAGAAGTAGAGTCTTCTGTTCCGTATAAAAAAAGCGTATCATTTATAATCTTAAAAAACACAGGAGTATAAGAAGCCTCTGGATAATAGATTGTATCACCCTTTATGCGGAACTGGACACTTTCACTTTCATCATCCAGCCAGATTCCCTGCAATAAGTTTTTAGCAATACTATCTTCCGCGCGAAGTATAGGCGTAGTTTGTCTGCTCTGGCAAGCAGACAGCAATAATGCGGCCACACTGAATGACAAAACTATAGCTTTCATTTTGGCTAGGCACTTATTCAAACAACTCGGCTGCTTTAAAAAGTACAGCTTCTTTATCTTTCTCCGACATGACAATCTGCTCTTTTTCTATCGGCCATTGTATATCCAGAGTCGAATCGCTAAATAATATGGATGCTTCCGATTGCGGAGCATAGGGATTATCTACTTTATAAGTGAATACTGCTTCATCACTTAATACGAGAAAGCCATGTGCAAAACCTCTCGGAATGAAAAACTGTCTTTTATTTTCTTCACTAAGTTCTACGGCTACATGTTGTCCGAATGTGGGAGATGATTGACGAAGGTCTACGGCAACGTCTAATACTTTGCCTCGGATAACACGTACCAATTTTGCCTGGCTATATGCTCCTTTTTGGTAATGTAAACCTCTTAATACCCCATAAGTTGACTTAGATTCATTATCTTGGATAAATTGAACGGGTCCGATGTGGCTTTCAAATTCTTCTTTTTTAAACGCCTCAAAAAAATAGCCTCTGGCATCCTTGAATACTTTCGGCTCTATAATCCAGACTCCATCTATTTTTGTAGGAATAAAGTTCATTGTTTTTTATGTTTTAACACTGCAAAGATAGCAATAATAATCTTGCGAACTTCTAATTTGTTCATAAATTCTTTTGCGAATGTAGAGAAGAATTGCAATTAAAAAGTTATATTTGCATCATGATTGTGGAGTTAGCAAAACATATTGAAAATCTTTTGCTGGAGAATGATTGTGTGATTATTCCCGGCTTTGGTGGATTTATAGTGCAATATATTCCTGCCCGTAGGATAGATGAGGAAGGCATTTTCTTGCCTCCATATAGAACGGTAGGGTTTAATCCCCAGTTGAATTTAAATGACGGTCTGCTTATTCAGTCTTATATGCAGGCTCATGACATAAATTACCCGGAGGCTTCCCGATTAGTGGACGATGCGGTAATGGAACTTCGTGAGCAGCTTTCTGAGAAGGGGAAAGTAAATATACATGGTGTAGGGAAACTTCTTTTTAATATAGAAAATACGATTGAATTTAGTCCGAATGAAGATGGAGTATTCTCCCCTTACCTCTATGGATTGAGTTCTTTCGAGATGTCTGAGTTAGCGGAAGAAACGCCGTTTGTATTTAAACCTTCGATAGAGGAAACTACCGTAAACAAGAAGAAACACAATACATTAGTTATCCGTATTAATAGAACTTGGTTGAATAGTGCCGTGGCGGCTGTAGCAGCAGTTCTATTATTCTTTCTTCTTTCCACTCAAGTAGATAATACGTACGTGGAACCTGAAAATTACGCTTCATTCGGTGATGCCGGACTTTTTGACCGAATCCGTTCACAATCGGCTGCAACCTCTTTAGTGAAAACTTCCGAATCCAAAAAACTTCAAGGAAAGAAGTCTTCTTTGGCAAGTGCTCCGAGTAAATCGGCTGTAAAAGCCAATCGTCCCGAACCTTTAAAGGAAGTATCGGTCGAGAAGGAACTGGCAGCAGTTCCGGAAAAAAAAGAGGAGAAAGTAGAAACGTCTTCAGTGGTTGTTAAGGAAAAAGAGGCCATGTTTTCTAAGGAAGAGAAACAAACAGATAAAGTATCCTCTCCTATTATAGAAAGCTCTTTGAATAAGAAAAAAGAGACTGTTCAAACAACGGCTATAAGTAATACTCCAAAAGAGAAGGTAGCGAAACAAGTTCATTATCATATCATTGTGGCGAGTGTAACCAATATGGTAGACGCAGAGAAAACCATTCAATATTTTACGGATAAAGGATATCCGGGCGGAACAATTGTTGAAGGTGACGGACGGGTTCGTATAGCAATCGCTTCTTCTACAGACCGTAAGACGGTGGATGCCAAATGGGCTGATTTGCGTAAAATAGAATTATTCCAAAATGCGTGGATATTGACTTCACGTGATAAATAAAACCCTTCATTATAATAAAAAGAATATATGAAAAGAGTTCTTTGTCCTAAGTGTGATAATTACATAACATTTGATGAAACAAAATATGTGGAGGGGCAATCATTAGTATTTGTTTGTGAGCACTGTAAGAAGCAGTTTAGTATTCGTATCGGAAAATCGAAGTTGCGGGCAACCCGTAAGGAGGAGAATCCGGAGGAAATGGTCGAACAAAACTCTTTAGGCAGTGTTATTGTTGTTGAAAACGTATTTGGTTTTAAACAAGTGCTTTCTTTGCACGAAGGTGATAATGTGATAGGCCGTCGCTGTAAAGGTACGGAAATTGATGCTCCCATTGAAACTTCAGATATGAGTATGGACCGTAGGCATTGTATTATCAATGTTAAACGGAATCAACAGGGTGAACTAATTTATACTCTTCGTGACAATCCAAGCCTGACCGGAACTTTTTTAATGAATGATATCTTAGGCGATAAAGATAGAGTTCGTATTGAAGACGGTGCTATTATTACAATCGGTGCCACTTCTTTGATATTGCGGGCTGCGGAAGAAAATAAAACAGTGTAGTTAAAAAAGGCGATTATGGGATTCAGAGTGCTGGTACTGGATTTAGACGGTACACTAACCAACAGTAAGAAGGAAGTGACACCTCGTACACTTGAGGCTTTACTTGAAGTACAGAAACGTGGAGTAAAGATTGTATTGGCATCCGGACGGCCTACTTATGGAGTAGCTCCGGTAGCTGATGAATTGGGGCTTGATAAATACGGTGGCTATATCTTATCCTATAATGGGGGCGAAATTGTTAATTGGCAAACGAAAGAGATTCTATATGAAAACATACTCGACCCTGTTTTAATCCCTTATTTATATTGGTGTGCAAAAAAGAACAATTTTGCCATTGTTACTTACCACAATGAGTTCGTTCTGACAGAAAGCCCCGAGGATGAATATGTCTTGAAGGAAGCTCTTTTAAATGTGATGAAGATAAAGCCTGTGGAGCATTTTCTTTCGGCTATCACTTTCCCTATTACTAAATGTCTGATTGTAGGAGAACCAAGTCGTTTAATTGTTTTGGAAAAAGAGATGTTCGACCAATTGAAAGGCCGTATGGGAGTTTACCGTTCGGAACCTTATTTCTTGGAATTGGTGCCGAAAGGAATAGATAAAGCGGCCTCTCTTCAGATATTGTTACACGAAATCGGTTCTTCTGCAGATGAGATGATTGCTTGTGGAGACGGATTTAATGATATCTCGATGATTAAGCTTGCCGGATTGGGAGTAGCCATGGCTAATGCTCAACTGGAAGTACAGGAAAATGCCGACTTTATCACTGTTTCGAATGATGAAGACGGCATTGCACAAGTCGTAGAAAAGTTTCTTTTATGATTCTTCTTCCTTTTTTAGAAAAAGCTTCTTGAAAGAGGTCGGATAAGGAATTTCAAACTTTAAAAGTTCTCTGGTAATGGGATGATAGAAACAGAGTTTAAAAGCATGCAGTCCCAATCGTCCTATGGGGTCATCCCCATTTCCATATTTAATATCGCCCACTACTGGATGTTGTAAATCTTGCATGTGGACGCGTATTTGATTCTTTCTTCCAGTTTCCAGTTCCAGCTCCACTAGTGTGTAATTATTGCGCTTTTTAATTACTTTATAATGAGTAATCGCTTTGTCACCTCCATTATTGCTCATGCTGGAATAGGTAACATATACTTTATTGTCCCTTAGCCAGGAGGTTACCGTTCCGCTGTCTTTTTCCATTTCGCCCGACAATACGGCTACATAACGCCGGTCTGTTACAATCTGGTCCCAGTTATCTTGAAGTGTTCTTTTAGTTTTTTCGTCTTTGGCGAAAACCATTAGTCCCGAAGTATCTTTATCCAGGCGATGGACAATGAATACCCGATGCTGGCGGCCGGAACGTTGTACATATTCTGTCAGGATAGAGTAAGCGGTCCGTTCTTTCTGGCGTTCGGTGGCAATAGAAAGAAGTCCTTCCCGTTTGTCTATTACAATAATGTAAGCATCTTCGTACACGATTTTCAGTAATGAACTGCGGAACTCTTTCTTTCCTTTCTCACTGCTGATTTGTACTTTCATTCCCGGTTGCAAAGGGAAATTGTACAAAGTTGTAATTTTCTGGTCTACCAACACCGTCCGGTGTGTGAGTAAGGCTTTTATTTTATTGCGACTGATACCCGACATTTTTTCCATCAGGAAGGTCATAAGTTCGGCCGGCTGCTTTACAATGAAAGTAGTATATTTCGGTGCGGAATGGGGTGCTCGAGGGGTTTCTCTGTTTGTTCTGCTCATGGTTTAGGCTCTTTTTTCAAGTAATACAACATTTTCTACATGGTGCGTATGAGGAAACATATCCACCGGTTGTACAGCTGCTACTTTATATTTCTCATCTAAAAGTTGCAAATCGCGTGCTTGGGTAGCTGGATTACAACTAACATATACAATGCGTTGAGGCTCTGCGAATAGAATCGTATCAATCACATCGTTGTGCATACCGGCACGTGGAGGGTCGGTTATAATCACATCCGGACGTCCATGTTCGTTGATAAATTCCTGTGTAAGGATATCTTTCATATCCCCGGCATAAAATAAGGTATTCTCAATATGGTTGATAGCTGAATTAACCTTCGCGTCTTCGATAGCTTCCGGCACATATTCAATGCCGATTACCTTTTTAGCTTGTCGGGATACGAAATTGGCGATGGTTCCTGTTCCGGTATATAGGTCGTATACCAGTTCGTTGCCCGTTAATCCGGCAAAGTTACGGGCTATTTTATATAAATTGTAAGCCTGCTCACTGTTGGTTTGGTAGAACGACTTCGCTCCTATTTTAAAACGCAATCCTTCCATCTCTTCAAAGATGTGGTCTTCCCCTTTAAAGGTATGGACTTCTAAATCGGTGATGGTATCGTTGCATTTGTTATTCACCACATATAATAAGGACGTGATTTGTGGAAATTGATTGCCGATAAATTGAAGAAGCTCTTTATATCGTTCCATTTCTCCCTCTTCTGTAATCTTGGCCTGGAGGAGTACCATCAACTCTCCGGTAGTGGAAGTCCTTATCATGATATTGCGAAGCATTCCTTCTTGCGTGCGCAAATTAAAGAACGAATAATTGTGCTCGTAAGCATAATCGCGTATGGCATTACGTATTTGGTTGGAAATATCCTCTTGCAACCAACATTTTTCAATGGCCAGCACTTTATCGAATGCATTCGGAATATGAAAGCCTACGGCATTCATTTGTTCGTATACTACATTCTCTTTCACCTCTTCTTCGGTAAGCCAACGCTTGTTTGAAAAAGTAAATTCGAGCTTATTACGGTAAAATTGGGTTTTAGCGGAGCCTAATATTGGAGAAATCTCCGGTAATTCTATTTTTCCTATTCGGGTCAAGTTATCTACGACTTGTTGCTGCTTGTAACGAATCTGTTCGTCATAAGGGAGGCATTGCCATTTGCATCCGCCACAGACTCCATAGTGCTGGCAAAAAGGAACCGCTCTTTTGGGAGAATATTCATGGAATTTCACGGCTACCGCTTCCGCATAGTGGTTCTTTTTACGTTTTACTTGTAAATCCACTACATCGCCCGGAACAACATAAGGAACAAATACTACTAAATCATCTACTCGTGCCAGGGCTTTTCCCTCTGCGGCAACATCTGTTATAGTAACCTTCTCTAATAATGGAAGTTCTTTTTTCTTTCTCGACATTCTTAGTCAATCTAATAAATTATTTCGCAAAGATAGGCATTTTCGTTGAAAACTTCATAATAAAAGGAAATATATCGAATTTGCTGTGTATGAGAGGTACTTTTTTGACAGAATGTTTTTTATATTTATAAAATATGTATAGTTTTGCGATAGAAAAATTTCAAGTTGATATTTAAATATAATGTTATGAGTGAAAAAAGAGTTTACACTTTCGGTAACGGACAGGCCGAAGGTAAAGCTGATATGCGTAATTTACTTGGAGGAAAAGGCGCAAACTTGGCAGAGATGAATCTTATCGGCGTACCGGTCCCTCCCGGATTTACTATCACTACAGATGTTTGTAACGAATATTATGCCGTAGGCAAAGAAAAAGTCGTTGAACTGTTGAAGTCTGAAGTGGAAAATGCGGTAAAACTTATCGAATCATTGATGAAATCTAAATTCGGTGATGTAGAGAATCCGCTTTTAGTATCGGTTCGTTCCGGCGCCCGTGCTTCCATGCCTGGTATGATGGATACCATTTTGAATTTAGGTTTGAATGATGAAGTGGTTGAAGGTTTAACTCGTAAAACCGGTAATGCCCGTTTTGCTTGGGATTCATATCGTCGTTTTGTACAGATGTATGGCGATGTGGTATTAGGTATGAAACCGACCAATAAAGAAGATATTGACCCGTTTGAAGCTATTATTGAAGAAGTAAAGGCTGCCAAAGGTGTCAAATTGGATAACGAGCTGGAAGTGGATGATTTGAAACAACTGGTTACAAAGTTCAAAGCTGCCGTGAAAGCCCAAACCGGAAAAGATTTCCCGACCAATTCTTACGACCAACTTTGGGGAGCAATCTGTGCTGTATTCGATTCATGGATGAACGAACGGGCTATTCTTTATCGTAAGATGGAAGGTATTCCGGCAGAATGGGGAACCGCGGTATCCGTACAAGCCATGGTGTTTGGTAATATGGGCGAAACCTCTGCTACGGGAGTTTGTTTCTCACGTGATGCGGCAACCGGCGAAGATTTATTTAATGGTGAGTATTTGATTAATGCACAAGGTGAAGACGTTGTTGCCGGAATCCGTACTCCACAACAAATTACAATTGAAGGTTCTAAGCGTTGGGCTGCGTTGGCTGGTGTTGACGAAGCTACCCGTGCTTCCAAATATCCTTCTATGGAAGAGGCTATGCCTGAAATCTATAAGGAGTTGGACGCTCTTCAAACGAAGCTTGAAAATCATTATCGTGATATGCAAGATATGGAATTTACGGTACAGGAAGGTAAATTGTGGTTCTTGCAGACCCGTAACGGAAAACGTACAGGCGCTGCCATGGTGAAGATTGCCATGGATTTGTTACGTCAAGGTATGATTGATGAAAAGACGGCTCTCCTCCGTGTAGAACCTAATAAACTGGACGAGCTTCTGCACCCTGTATTCGATAAAGATGCATTGAAGAAAGCGAAAGTGTTGGCAAAAGGTCTTCCGGCATCTCCGGGTGCGGCATGCGGACGTATTGTTTTCTTTGCTGACGATGCAGCTAAATGGGCGCACGACGGACATAAGATTATCATGGTACGTATTGAAACCTCTCCGGAAGATTTGGCCGGAATGCAGGTTGCCGAGGGTATTCTTACAGCTCGTGGAGGTATGACTTCTCATGCAGCCGTGGTGGCTCGTGGTATGGGTAAATGTTGTGTTTCCGGTGCTGGAAGTTTACATATCAACTATAAAGAGCGTACTGTAGAAGTAGATGGTGTTACCTTAAAAGAGGGTGATTTTATCTCTTTGAACGGAACAACCGGACAGGTTTACTTGGGACAGGTTGAGACAATTGCCGCTGAAGTTTCTGGTGATTTTGCCGATTTAATGAAACTTTGCGATAAATATACCCGTTTGAAAGTACGTACGAATGCCGATACGCCTCATGATGCTCAGGTTGCCCGCAACTTTGGTGCAGTAGGTATTGGTCTTTGCCGTACAGAACACATGTTCTTTGAAGGTGAGAAAATTAAAGCCATGCGCGAAATGATTCTTTCTGAAACGGTTGACGGACGTCGCAAGGCTTTGGAAAAGATTCTCCCCTATCAGAAAGCAGACTTTAAAGGTATCTTCAAAGCGATGGCCGGATTCCCTGTAACCGTTCGTTTGCTCGACCCTCCCTTGCATGAGTTTGTTCCTCATGATGAGAAAGGACAACGCGAAATGGCAGAGGCTATGAACGTAAGTTTGAGTTACATCCAGAAGCGGGTTGAAGCTTTGAAAGAACAAAATCCGATGTTAGGTCATCGTGGTTGCCGTTTAGGAAATACGTATCCGGAAATCACTCAAATGCAAACACGTGCTATCTTAGGTGCGGCGTTGGATTTGAAGAAAGAAGGAATTGAAACAGTTCCGGAAATCATGGTGCCGTTGACCGGTATTTTATATGAGTTTGAAGCTCAGGAAAAGATTATCCGCGCGGAAGCTGCCAAATTGTTTGCAGAAGCAGGCGATAGCATTGAATATAAAGTAGGTACAATGATTGAGATTCCGCGTGCAGCTCTGACGGCTAACCGCATCGCTTCGAAAGCTGAGTTCTTCTCATTCGGTACAAACGACTTAACACAGATGACATTCGGTTATTCTCGTGACGACATTGCTTCCTTCTTGCCTATTTACTTGGAGAAGAAGATTCTGAAGGTCGACCCATTCCAGGTATTAGACCAGAATGGTGTGGGACAATTAATTCAGATGGCTGTTCAGAAAGGCCGTTCTGTTCGTCCGGATTTGAAGTGCGGTATTTGTGGTGAACATGGTGGTGAACCTTCTTCAGTGAAGTTCTGCCACAGAGTTGGCTTGAATTATGTTTCTTGCTCTCCTTTCCGTGTTCCTATTGCTAGACTTGCTGCGGCGCAGGCTGTTGTTGAAGAAGCGTAATAGCATAACATAAGTTAAATATCAGTTGGGCGGTAATACCTTTAAGAGGCATTTACCGCCCGACTTTTTTATTATCAGCAGGTTATTGTATAATCTAATGCTATGTAAAGAAAAAAATCATAGAAAAGGAGTCGTGTTAAGAGATTGATTTGTATATTTGCTGCATAAATATTGAATATAGTAAACTATGGGAAAAGCATCATATACGCTGAAGCAAGCTTCTAGAACTGTTGCTGACTTAGATTGGTGGGTCTCTTGGGGAAAGATATTAGCAGGCTGTGTTATTTTGGCAGCGGGTTTCGTTTTCTTTATTAATCCTTACAATATTGTGCCGGGAGGAGTTTATGGCGCAAGCATTGTGCTTCACAACCTGTTTCCTTCTATTCAGGTAGGTACGTTTGGCTATCTGTTTGATGTGCCGTTGCTGATTCTTTCTGTGGTGTTGCTTGGTGCTAAGTTGGGTGCCCGGACCATTGTGGCAGCTTTGATTACTCCTCTTATTATGAATGTGATGTCTAAACTCGTTTATCCTACAAAAGAGGCTTTGCACCAACTCGACCCCACTCAGCTTTTAGGCGGATGTATGGACATGACCAATCATTTGATGCTGACGTGTATTATCGGAGCGGCTGTTATTGGTCTTGGCAGTGGTATTGTAGTCCGTAATCAGGCCACTACGGGTGGTAGCGATATTATAGGTATGATGTTACAGAAGTACTGTCATATCCGTTTCTCGAATGCTATTTTGCTGGTGGATGCAACAGTGGTTTGCTTTGGATTAGTTGTTATTGGCTTTGGTGTAGGTCGTGCCGATGATGTGGACCAGGCTTCATGGCTTCTGTCTTTCTATTCGCTTATCTCTATTTTTATCATATCGCGGGTGATTGCTTACGTGATAAATGGGGCAAAGGATGATAAACTGCTGTTTGTTATCAGTGATAAGAAGATGGAAGAATTACATCGTTTTATTCTAAAAGATTTAGACCGTACGGCTACTTGCATTAAAAGTAGCGGTCTCTATACGGGAGCTGAAAAAGAGATGCTCTTTTTGGTGGTGAGTCATAAAGAGGTAACAGGCGTAAAACTGAAGATTAAAGAGGTAGACCCGCGTGCTTTTGTGGTGGTAACCGATGCTTACGATACGTTTGGCGAAGGCTGGAAACAGTTGCCGTCTGTGGGAGAAATACAACCGGAATAGAGTTTTGTTCTATATAAAATGGATGCTCGTTTTAAATTCTTTGTTTTAGACAACGATACCTTAATTTATATAATAACATATATTAGAAACGGACTCAGGAAGAAAACTCTCCTGATTTTATTCATAGATTTATAACTCCTAATGTGACGCCTTCTAACATTAAGAGTTATTCGAATAACTAACTATGTTAGAAGGCGTAACATAGTTAGTTATTTTGCTTCCTTGAAATCATCTCATTACAAATGAGTTAGCATTTCTGTTTAACGCAATATTATCCGGCAATCTTCCAGAGATTCTACTATAGCCAAACTCTCTATCTGGATGTCCGGAGCTTCTTTTAAGATAAGCTCTCTTCCTTTTTGAAAAGCTTTTTCTATGATAAATCCCATCCCTTCGAGGGTGGAACCGCTTTGTCTGCATAAGTCGATAATGCCTTTGGCCGCATTGCCATAAGCAAGGAAATCGTCAATAAAAAGTACATGGTCGTCCGGAGTCAGAAAGTCACGGCTGATAACCACATTGTAATCACGTTCTTTGGTAAAAGAGTGTATCGTTGTGGCAATCATGTTCTCCATGGTTTTAGGCGTTTTCTTCTTTACAAACACAACGGGCAGTTGTGCGACGTATCCGGCAAAGATAGCGGGAGCAATACCACTGGCTTCTATGGTGACAATCTTGTTGATGGGGCGATGGCTGAAAAGCCGGATAAACTCTTCGGCAATCTGATACATCAGCATCGGGTCCATTTGGTGGTTAATGAAACTGTCTACTTTCAGTATACCACCCGGGAAACAACTCCCGTCCTGCATAATGCGTTTCTTTAATATCTCCATAATATGCTTTGTGATTCAGGCGTTTATTAGAAGAGACTTCTGTTATGAGAGTCCTTCTATTTCTCCGTTTACGATATCTATATGCAAAGCTTGCGGCTCTTTGGGAAGTCCCGGCATACGCATTATTTCTCCGGCGATGACAACCAACATTTCGGCTCCCTGATTGATGACGATGTCCTGTACATGGAACTCAAAATTATCAACGGCACCATAAATCTTCGGGTCGGTAGAGAATGAATACTGAGTTTTAGCTATGCAGATAGGGAACTTCCGAAGGCTTGAACCTTCCAGCTGCTTTAGTTTTTTCCGTGCGGTACTACTATAAGTAATCATGCTTGCACCATATAGGTTGCAGGCCACTTTCGAAATCTTTTCTTCTATTTTGTCCTCGTCTTCATAAGCATAAGTCAGCGGTTTGGACGGATTGTTTTCAATGGTGTCCACTACTAGCTTGGCTAATTCCACGGCCCCCTCTCCTCCTTCGGCAAAGGCATTGTTCAGAGCGAAACCTACATTTAGTTCCTTCTCGCAATGTTCGCGTACGCAGTTCAATTCCTCCTCCGTATCGTTGGCAAATTGGTTAAAAGCCACAACGACAGTTTGTCCAAACGATTTCAGATTACGGATATGCTTGTCCAGATTGGCTAAACCCTGTTTCAATCCCTCCAGGTTCGGTTCTTTTATTTTGTCCAGTGCCACTCCTCCATGCATCTTTAGTCCCTGGGCTGTAGCAACAATGACCGACAGCTTCGGCTGTAATCCGGATTTACGGCATTTGATATCGTAAAACTTCTCTGCGCCCAAGTCGGCTCCGAAGCCAGCTTCGGTGATGGCATAATCTCCAAACGTCATGGCCAGCTTTGTTGCCAGAATGGAATTGCATCCATGAGCAATATTGGCAAAGGGACCGCCGTGTATAAATGCCGCCGTATGTTCCGTTGTCTGCACCAGATTGGGATGAGTCGCCTCGCGTAGCAATACGGTAATAGCACCTGCCACACCCAAGTCTTTTACAGTAAAAGGCTTGTTATCCAAGGTAATACCCAGCAGGATGTTTTCGATGCGGCGGCGTAAATCTTCCTCGTCCTGGGCAAGGCAAAGTATCGCCATGATTTCGGAAGCCGGTGTAATATCGAATCCGGATTCTTGTGTAATGCCGTTTGTCTTAGGCCCTAACCCCGTAACAATATAGCGCAGGGAACGGTCGTTTACGTCCAGCACCCGTTTCCACAACACCTCTTTTAATCCGAAACCGTTATCATGGTTTTGATAGAGGTAATTATCGAGCAATGCGGATATCATATTATGTGCAGAGGTAATGGCATGGAAGTCTCCTGTAAAGTGGAGGTTGATTTTCTCCATAGGAAGCACCTGTGCATATCCTCCTCCTGCCGCACCTCCTTTCATACCGAAACAAGGTCCGAGGGAAGGTTCCCTTAAAGCAACGATGGCACGCTTACCTATTTTATTAAGTCCGAGCGCCAACCCGATGGAAACAGTTGTTTTTCCAATACCAGCTTTTGTCGGAGTGATAGCGGTAACCAATATCAGGTTACTTTGCTTTACTTTTTCTTCGTCGATGGAGGCTGTAGATACTTTGGCGATGTATCGTCCGTAATTTTCAATCATAGATAAAGGAATGTTGTTCTCTCGTGCAACCTCCTTAATTTTCTTCAGTTCAATACTGCGGGCTATTTCTATATCTGATTTCATAGGGAATTGTATTTAGCTTGCGAAAATACTTAATTCTATGGAAAGTTTTTCTTTTTAACTATGAATTTGTCGTATAATGGTGTATTTATTCCAATATGTTGGGTTGAAAGGCGAAAACATTTCAGATTGTCAGGGATATACTCAGTGATTCTATTTTTATTAGACAAAATGTTAGCAAATTGTAGGAGGAATACCAAAAACTTTCTATATATTTGAAGCAAAATTTAAGTGAAAGCCTTATTTTACTATGAAATATATAGAATTGCCCGAAACTAAAGTCAGACGCCTTTCTTTTTATCTGGCCATGGAGGAGTTTGTTGCCCGTTATCTGAACGAGGCAGAATGCTTCTTTATGTGGCAGGTGAATCCGACGGTTATTTTCGGACGGAACCAGTTGATAGAGAACGAAGTCAATCTGGATTATTGCCGGGCTAACCAGATAGAAACGTATCGCCGGAAAAGCGGAGGAGGTTGTGTGTATGCCGACCGAAGCAACATCATGTTCTCCTATATTACCCAAGATATCAATGTTCGTTTCACTTTTGACAAATACCTGCGCATGGTAGCCCATGTGTTACGTAAATTAGGAGTGAATGCCGAGGCTTCCGGACGCAATGATATTCATATTGATGGGAAAAAAGTTTCAGGGAATGCCTTTTATCACCTTCCCGGAAAAAGTATTGTACATGGTACCATGCTGTTCAATACAGATATGGAAAACCTGGTACGCTCCATTACTCCCTCCAACGAAAAACTGATAAGTAAAGGAGTGGAATCCGTGCGGCAACATGTAACGAATCTGTCGGAGTACCTTTCCATCGATATAGAGGAATTTAAAAGTTTCGTACGCCAACAAATGTGCGATGAGGCGATTCGATTGACTCCGGAGCAGGTCCTGACGATAGAAGAGATTGAGAAAGAATATGTAAGTGATGAATTTATTTATGGAAATAACCCCCGTTACACCTTAATAAAGAAAGAACATACCCCGTCGGCCGGCGAATTGGAGATACGCATAGAGCTGAAGAATAGGATGATAAAGAATCTGAATGTGATGGGCGATTATTTTTTGGTGGGCGATTTGGATAAAGAGCTGATAGCCCGCCTGCAAAATGTACCTTATGAGGAAACTGCGGTACGGCAAGCCCTTGAAGGGGTACGGATAGAAGATATTATTATGCATCTCACAGTGGACGAATTTGTGAAAGCCCTGTTTAAATAGAAATTCAAATAATAAAAATATCAAGATTATGGACGAATTGATAAGAACATGCTTATATGACAAGCATATAGCTTTGGGAGCTAAAATGTCTCCTTTCGGAGGTTTTGACATGCCGATTGAGTACACTTCAATTATTGAAGAGCACAATGCGGTGCGTCATGCGGCGGGTATTTTCGATGTATCTCACATGGGAGAAGTATTGATAACCGGTGTAGACGCCGAGAAATATGTCAACCATATCTTCACCAATGATGTACGTGAAATAGAACCCGGACAGATATTATATGGAATGATGCTGTATCCGAGCGGAGGTGTAGTAGATGATTTATTGGTTTATAAGAAATCTTCTACAGAATACTTTTTAGTTATCAATGCGTCCAATATAGCCAAAGATTATGCTTGGATTGTAGAGAATAGCAACGGCTTCGATGTTACCTTGGAAAATCAATCCGACCGGTTCGGCGAAGTGGCTGTACAAGGACCCAAAGCGGAAGAAATGATAGAGAAACATCTCTCGTTTAAGGTTTCGGATTTAGGCTTTTATACCTTTAAAGAACTTACTTATCATGGACAGACTATTCTTGTAAGCCGTACGGGGTACACCGGTGAAGATGGTTTTGAGATATACGCCGCACCCGAAATTATTAACGAGGTATGGGATATACTGGTCGGTTCCAAAGAAGTAGCTCCTTGTGGACTGGGTTGCCGCGATACCTTGCGCTTTGAGGTGGCGCTTCCGCTTTACGGACATGAGCTGAGCGATGAAATTACTCCGATAGAATCCGGACTGAGTATGTTTGTGAAACTGAACAAGCCCGAGTTTATCGGTAAAGAAGCAATGCAGCGCCAGAAGGAACAGGGAGTGATGCAGAAAGTGGTAGGTATAGAACTACACGACAAAGCCATTCCCCGCAGCGGATATGATGTGGAAGTAGAAGGTGTGAAGGTAGGTTATGTAACAACCGGTTACAATTCCATCTCTACCGGAAGAAGTGTCTGCATGGCCTTAATCGATAGCCAATATGCTACTTTAGGCGCGGAAGTGGATATCCGTATCCGGAAAAAAGTCTTTAAGGGAACCGTATGTAAGAAACGTTTTTATCAGAAAAACTATAAAAAATAATCAATTTAAATACAAAGAGTTATGAGTACAATTGTAGAAGGATTGCGCTATGCGGAATCACACGAATGGGTAAAAGTAGAAGGTGAATATGCTTATGTTGGTATTACGGATTATGCTCAGAATGCATTGGGTAATATTGTATATGTAGATATGCCGGAAGTAGACGACGAAGTGGAAAAAGGCGAAGAGTTCGGAGCTGTAGAAAGCGTAAAAGCGGCCAGTGATTTGATGTCGCCGGTTACAGGTGTGGTAGTCGAAGTGAATGAAAAATTAGATGAATCCCCCGAATTACTGAATGAAGACGCTTATGGTAACTGGATTATGAAAGTGAAACTTTCGGATATGTCGGAACTGGACGAGTTACTGGATGCTAAAGCATACGGAACTATTTGCGAATAATGCTTCGGCGGGAAAACAGATGATTCTCTATGATGGAGAAGACTTAAAGACCTTAAAAAACAAATACCTTTATGAATTACAAATATTTTCCTCATACGGAGGCGGATATCGAACAGATGTTGCAGAGGATTGGAGTCGGTTCGCTCGACGACCTGTATGCTGAGATTCCGGAGAGTGTAGTTTGGAAAAAAGAATACAATCTCCCCTCTTCTATGTCGGAGTTGGAGATTCGAAACTACTTCAGTGAATTGGGAAAGAAAAACACTTCGTTGACACTATTTGCCGGAGCCGGAGCCTATGACCATTATGCTCCCTCGGTTATCGGCCAGCTTATTTCCCGTTCGGAGTTTTTAACGGCATACACGCCTTATCAACCGGAAATATCACAGGGAACCTTGCAGTATATTTTCGAATTCCAAAGTATGATATCAGAACTAACGGGATTGGAATGTACCAATGCATCGATGTATGACGGCCCTACAGCTACCGCTGAAGCCATGTTTATGGCAGTGGCATCGGCCAAGAAGAAAAACAAAGTATTGATTTCCGAAACGGTGAATCCGAATATCATGCAGGTGGTGCAGACTTATGCCAAGTATCGTGAAGTGGTATTGGAAACGATAGCGGAAAAAGAGGGTTGCACCGATAAAGCGGATATGGAAAGCAAACTTCAGGTCGGCGATGTAGCCGGAGTGATTGTGGCTTCACCTAATAAATATGGTATTATTGAAGACTTTACAGGGTTTGCCGAATCAATTCACGCCGTCAAAGCATTATTCATTCTCAATGCAGACCCTTCTACCCTGGCCGTATTAAAGTCCCCGGCAGAATGGGGAGCCGATATTGCTTGCGGTGACGGACAGACCTTAGGCATGCCGTTGAACTTCGGTGGTCCTTATGTAGGATATCTTTCCAGTACGAAAGAGTTGGTACGCAAACTTCCGGGACGTATTGTCGGCGCTACCACCGATGTGGACGGAAAGCGGGCTTTTGTGCTTACTTTACAGGCACGCGAGCAACATATCCGCAGGGAAAAGGCAAACAGTAATATCTGTTCCAACCAATCGTTAATGGCTTTGTATGTAACCGTTTATATGGCTTTAATGGGCAAACAAGGTTTGCGCGAAGTGAATCAACTTTCGTATAGCGGTGCACACTATTTGTATGAGCAGCTGTTGGCTACGGGCAAGTTTACTCCTCTGTTCGATAAACCTTTCCTCAAAGAATTTGCCGTACGTACTTCTTTGTCTCCGAAGCGTTTGCAGGAGAAATGGATGGAGAACGGAATCTTTGCCGGAATAGAGATAGAGAAAGACGTTTTGCTATTCAGTGTTACGGAGAAACGGACAAAGGAAGAGATAGATAAGTTGGTGGCATTAATAAAGGAGGTATAGACTATGAAATACTATGATAAATTAATATTCGAGCTCTCGAAAGAGGGACGCCGTGGATATACACTTCCTGAAAACCGTTTAAAACAGTATTCGATGGATGCCCTGCCTGCTTCGTTGAAGAGAGAGCAGGAGCCATTGTTGCCGGAAGTAAGCGAATTTGATGTGGTGCGCCATTATACGAATGTATCAAATAAGAATTTCGGTGTCGATACGGGCTTCTATCCGTTGGGAAGTTGTACCATGAAGTACAATCCGAAACTGAATGACGAGATGGCGGCATTGCCTGCTTTCACTTCTTTGCATCCATTGCAACCGGAGGAAACGGTTCAGGGAGCTTTGGAACTTTATTATAATCTGGCTCATGCGTTAGCCGAGATTTCAGGCTTAGAGGAATTCACCTTGAATCCTTTTGCCGGAGCACACGGAGAGTTGACCGGTCTGATGGTCATGCGCCAATATCATATTCAACGTGGCGATTCGAAGCGTACAAAGGTGATTGTTCCTAACAGTGCTCACGGAACGAACCCTGCCAGCGCGGCAGTCTGCGGATTGGAAATAGTGGAAGTGAAATCGAAGGAAAACGGACGGATTGATGTGGAAGACCTGAAGCCGTTGCTGGATGAAACTATTGCCGGTATCATGATGACTAACCCCAATACGCTAGGACTTTTTGAAACGGAGATATTGGAAATTGCAGAGCTGGTTCATGCTTGCGGCGGTTTGCTTTATTATGATGGTGCAAACCTGAATCCGTTGTTGGGCAAGTGCCGTCCGGGAGATATGGGATTTGATATTATGCACATCAATTTGCATAAAACATTCTCTACTCCTCATGGTGGAGGCGGACCCGGTTCAGGTCCTGTCGGAGTAGCCAAATCGTTGGTCGACTATTTGCCTAACCCACATGTAAAGAAACGTGCCGACGGTACGTTCTATACAGAAAACGGCGACGTTTCGTTAGGTCGCATTTCCGGTTTCTTGGGAAACTTCGGAGTGATGGTGCGTGCTTATACATATATCCTTTCATTAGGAAAAGAACACCTCAAGATGGTAGGCCCGTTGGCAACTTTGAATGCCAATTATATCAAGGAGTCACTGAAGGAACAATACTACCTGCCTATAGAGGATATCTGCAAACACGAGTTTGTCTTCGACGGATTGGCGGATAAATCGACCGGAATCACAACGTTGGATATAGCCAAGCGGTTACTCGATTACGGTTATCACGCCCCTACAATCTATTTCCCGTTGTTGTTCCATCAGTCTATTATGATTGAACCGACCGAAACAGAATCTGTCGAAACGCTGGATGAGTTTATTCATATCATGAAAGTGGTAGCACAGGAGGCGAAAGATGACCCGGAAACGGTGCGGACGGCTCCTCATACAACACCGGTACGCAGGTTGGACGAGACGGCTGCGGCCAAACATCCGATACTCTGTTACAGGGATTTAATTAAACAAGCCTAATTTATGCACACAAACATAATCATTATAGGTGCAGGCCCGGGGGGATACGAGACTGCCGTTCATGCAGCCAAGCAAGGACTTTCCGTTACGATTTTCGAGGAGAGAAAGCCCGGCGGAACCTGCTTAAACGAAGGGTGTATCCCCACGAAGTCCTTTTGTAAAAATGCGGAAGTGATGGAACAGTTAAAGGAAGCGGAGGTGTATGGAATAGAACACCTCTCCTATTCCTTTGATTTCGGGAAAGTGGTGGAGCGTAAGAATCAAGTGGTGGAGTTGCTGAATGCAGGAATTGATTCGTTGATGCAGCACAAATTGATTACTTATGTAAAAGGAAAGGCACAATTGAAAGACGCCCATACGGTAGTAGCCAACGGGGAAGAATATTCGGCCGACTATATCCTTATAGCCACCGGTTCGGTCACCAAGCTTTTGCCAGTCCCGGGCATGAATCTTCCGGGAGTTTTGACTTCCAAAGAGATGCTCGACATCGACCATATTCCGGAAAGGTTGTGTGTGATAGGCGCCGGAGTGATAGGTTTGGAATTTGCTTCTATATTCCATCGCTTTGGCAGTAAGGTCACGGTAGTGGAATATGCCAAAGAGATACTTCCCAATTTTGATACGGACATAGCCAAACGGTTGAAACAGACTTTGGGTAAGAGAGGCATTGAAATTGTCAATCAGGCGAAAGTTGGCGGTGTAGCCAAACAAGGAGACACATTGGCGGTTTCGTACGAATATAAAGGAGAACAGAAAGTATGTGAAGCGGATACGGTACTGGTTGCTGTAGGCAGGGCTGCCAATGTGGAGGCTCTGAATTTGCAGGATATCGGAATCGAATATTCTCCGAAAGGTATCTCGGTGAATGAAAATATGCAGACCAATATACCCCATATCTATGCCATCGGGGATGTAAACGGACTTTGCATGTTGGCTCATGCGGCTACCTTTCAGGGACTGCGTGCATTACATCATATTCAGAAACAGACCGATTCCATTCGGTTGGATATTATTCCGGCAGCGGTCTTTACTTCTCCCGAAGCAGCCATGGTTGGTTTAACGGAAGAACAATGCAAAGAAAAAGGAATAGCCTTCGTCACTAAAAAGGCTTTTTTCAGAGCCAATGGCAAAGCGCTGGCAATGAACGAACCGGATGGTTTCTGTAAACTGATAATATCATCGGAAGATGAGCGGATATTGGGATGCCATTTGTTTGGTGCCCATTCAGCCGATTTAATTCAAGAGGTTTGTGCAATGATGAACAAGGAAGTCACTCTGACCGAATTCAAGCAAGTTATTCACGGACACCCCACTTTGGGCGAAGTACTTCAAAGTGCGTTGTTCAGCTAAAATAAGGGTTACATATATTTCTTTGTAAACCATTGAAAATGAAAATAATAAGGCGCTGATACTTTAAAAAGTATCGGTGCCTTTAGCGTTGCATCACTCCGTAGGCCTGGCTAATGTCGTTCCATAGGCCTACGGTTATATATGATGCCTAACCTACGGAGTGAGATTAGCTAGGCCTACGGAGTTGGGAAGCCTTTGTGGAGTAAGAAATGAGCAAAAAGTTTGCTGCAAATACAGATAAATGAGTCGACCAGCTAGCTGTTTTCATGAAGTTAATTTCGTGGAGCTTTGAAACTAACTTCGAAAGCAGTTGAAGTTAACTCTGTAGGCTGATGGAGCTGGCCTCAATAAATGACTTTCCCTTTTTCGTCAATTAATATATTCGATACCTTATCTAATAAGGTCGCTTGGAATAGTTTTTTGTTGATAGCCGTTATGTCTGAATAAAGAGGCTCTGTCAAGCGCTTTCCATTTTCATTCATCAGCCCAACTCTGCCACAGACCATGTAAATGTAATAACCTGTGGGCATTTCGGAAGTGGTTACTTCGTTGGTTTCATCGTTCGTTGTATAGACCGTGAAGCACAATGCTTTTACATCATTTACCACTTGTTCATTGATAATGTTTCCTGAGTAGTCTATCTGCATCTGTTTTCCATTTTTCATAGACACAATGGCATACTCGGAAGTAGAGCGTATATAATCATATTCCGGTTTTATAATCCAACGTCCTGTTTTGTCTATTACTCCGCACTTTCCGCAAGTATCTGCTACTACACAAAGCCCGTCATGAAAAACGAAATCCTTGCAGCTGTTGCCTTGATAGGGGTATTTGAAGTCAATCACCGCTTCTCCTTTGTTATTGATAAAACCGATGTACCCGTTTAACTCTACTCCGGCAAGTCCTTCCGAAAATATCCAAGCTCTGCTATATTTTGGCTCTATTACAACTTTTTGGGTATAACAATTGAAATAACCCCGTTTACCATCTTTGGCGAAAACAGCTAATGAATCTTCTTCGGAAGATATTGTCCAATCAGCATTAATGCCTGAGATGGTTTGGTTTATCATTGAATAGCGTGCGGAAAAGGTTTGAGTTCTTGTTCCTAAACTATCATTAACGCTTATCTCCACTTTTTCCGGTTGTGAAAGAAGAATTACAGCTATCACTATAGTAGTAAATATTCCGATAATGAATAACAGATACCATTTAATTCTTAGAGAAGGTCCCTTTTTCTTCTTTTCTGGCGACTCCTCTATATTTTCATTTAATACCTCTTTTTGTTTAAGTTCTTTGTAGATATTCCAAAGCAAGAATAGAATTGTGGCAATATAAACTATATTCCAAAGCTTATCAGCTAAATAAATCAGTTCGAATGGCAGATAAAGGATAAATAGAAAAATGTAAGACAAAGCCATTCCATTTCTTTTATCCCGGAATTTCTTGTACGCCATCCATCCAAAAATGAATATTGCTGCCAAGTGAACTAATTGTTTGTATCCGTATGGCATAGGTACAAAACATAGCGTTAATGCTACTATCAATAATATAAAAATATAAAAGTGTTTTAACATATTGTAAATCAATTAAAGGTTAAACTTAAAAACTTATTCTTGTAATAATCAATCTTCCTTATAAGTCATCATGAATTGCTTTAACTTTTCTATCAATTTGGAGGAACGGTTTGTCTTTTCATTCTCTATATCGTTTGTTTCTTCAGTACTGATATTTTTTGTATTAGTGCTTTTTATATCAATTTGTTTTTTAATAGATTTCTCTGTTTCTGAGTTCTCTATATTATTTTCTTTCGGTGCTGTAGTTTCCATTATCGGTACAATTGTGGGCTTTTCTTAATTTGTCGTTTATCTTCAAAAGCAAATGGAATTGTTACAACTCCAATTGCAAGTATTCCCTTTTCTTTTGCCAATCCGACAATGGTTGGTTAACTGTTGAATCGAATCCCAAGTAATAGTACTTGTTCTTGTATGCCTCAAAGTTGAGCATTAGGTTACGCATGTTGTTCGGGCGCTCAGCTTTCCGAAACAACATGCACAGCATCTGATTCCAATAGGTGAATGTTTTGATTTTCTTAATTCCCGGAATACTTCTATACCAAACGGTCAAAGTTGAGCGAAGATATATATTTGTCTAGATTCATTGTTTTGAGCAAAGCTAAAACAACTTTTCAATGCAAATCATCACGCTTGAAAATATACGATACTTTGTTGAATATATTAAATTAATTTATATTATATCTAGTCGTTGTTTGAAGACGATATCCTGTTATTATATATTCCCCTCGATTATTTATTTTTATAATAGGAGTTAAATAAGTTGAAATCAAAATCCTTTCTTCAAGCGTTATATATTCCCCTTTTAAATATCTTTCACTTGCCTCTAATGCTTGAAGAGTACGTTTTGTATGGTATTTGAACATTTGACTTTGTGCTATAGAATCGCATTTTCTTTTTTCCAGATATTCTTGATATTCTATACGATTATTTTCTTCTACTTTTTGATTATAAATAACCCAAAATTCGTAAATTAATAGAGCTGCAATGCTTATCCATGCGCTCCAAATAAAAATTTTAGTTCCCATCTGTTATATCTTTTAATTTGTTTTATCTTCATGATATAATAATTTTTCCTATTTGATTTTATTGACCATATTTTAGTCATTATTCTACGTCTATTATATATATGAATTCTTTTAATATTGCGACTTGTGATGTGAGCGGCTTTCCTGCGACTTTACTAATATTTTGCATATTTGGAATTGGTACTAATGTGTCTATTAACGATAAAAGGTAACTACTTTTTATTGCATATGATACATTTTGTGTATCTCCTCCTAATTTTGCAGCGATAATGCCTATTAAATTTCCTCTATTATCAAATAGTGGACCTCCACTATTACCTGGTTGAACAGGTACTGATATTTGATATAATGTTATATCTCCTTTATAACCAGATTTAGAACTAACTATTCCACTTGTAAGTTTAATTTCATCTCCCATTAAAGCACGTAAAGGATATCCTAATGCGAAAACATTTTCACCCACATCTGATGTCCGAGATTTTATTACATAAGGAATAGATCCGGTCGATTGAAATTTGGAATCTTTTATTTTTAAAATAGCCAAATCATTATTTTTATCAATAGCTACAACTTTGGCATTATAAGACTCACTAAAGTTTCCCTTTACTCCTTTTATCCTAAAAGATTTACCTTCTTCTACAACATGGTAATTTGTTACGATAAGTCCATTTGAAGTTATTGCAAACCCTGTTCCGGATCTTATTGTATTTGGTGAAGTTTTATTATTTACTACAGGATACATTTTTATATATAGGTTTCGTTCTTGTTTTTCTGACAATACATTCATTGTTCCTTGTTCGAATGAAATATAAAAATTATCATTTTCTATTTTATTGGTTTTTATCCATTTGGCTTTATATAAATTGGGGGTGGATGTTGGATATAATGTGGCCTTTAGCTCTCCTTCTGTCCAATCCATTGTATTTTCTGCACCAGATAAATATATTAATTTGAAAGTTCCTTGCATGTATTTGACTGCAATAATATATTTTCCATGATTATCTCTCGTAGTATTTTCATATATTCCCTCAACTGATTTTATACTATTTTGCTGCCAGTTTGAAATGATAGATTCTTTAGTCCAACCTGTTTTCCATTTAGGTAAACTAAGTTCGTATGCTTTATTGTATTGGGGCTTTCTATAGCCATATGCTCTCCGGAATATTTCGTATGCAATATTACTCATCGAGATTCCATTCTGTATATAATTTAACATTTCATTATCGGATATACGAGATGAAAACTCCCATTCATAGGAGAGAGGAGGGTATGCAAAAAGAAATGTATATACATTTTGTGAGTTTGATTGCATTTTAGTTACTAATATTACATCTTTACGTTGTGCGTACTTTTTTGTGATGAGTTCAATATTCTGGCTATTTGCTACTACAACTTCGAATCCCATTTCATTTAAATAATTCTTATAGCCATTTAATATGGCGTTGTGTCCATCAAAGTATAATAATGCTATTTTGACACCAGCCAACATCCTTTCAAATGTAGGTTTGGGAGAAGGTGCAATGTATTGAATCTTGTCTTTATCGTCAATGAATTGTAGATAACTTTGTTCAATCAGTTTTCCGTTTTTAGTTACAATACTTGAAAACATATTCATAGGCTTTAAAAAGATAAATAGAAGAATAGATATTATTAATATTCTATTGCCATATAAACGATACTTTTGTCTGTGTAAGACTTTGATTATTAATGCCGCAAACATAATTATGACTGTTTTTATAATTAAAAAATGTGTAAAATCCTTTTAATGAATAACTCTTGCAATAACTTTTGTATTGAAATATTTAATATTAGGTTCTGGTGGGAGTTCCCATATACCATTGTTGAAAACTATTTTTGCAAATCGTCCAGAATTGAGCATATATTCTAATTGATTTTCAAATGAAGGCCCATATTGAACATATTCATGAAAATCTGGGTCATAATAATGTGCAACAAAAAAAGAAGCACTTGAATAGATTGTAGGGATTCCATTTTCATTACATAAGTATTTCCCTTTATCTACTTTTCCATACAAATAGCCAATTTCACGCTGTTCTATAAAACCTTCTATTTCCTTTTCTTTTTCTATTTGTTTGAAGTATTCATCTTTTTTTAAAACCTTTTTTAAATCTCCGATATGATTATAATAATCAATCTTACATTTAGTTCTCATGTTTACTAATTTGTAGTGTACGGTATATAAAAATTTTCCATAATAATTAGTTTGAAGAATGCCCATTGATTCGACTCTGAATTTTTCTATAATCTTGTCCATAAATTGGTATTTTTATATATGATAAAAAGTTGTATAACGACAAATCCTATAAAACTTTAGGAGTTAGTTTCTTTAAAGAAGATTTTCTATTCAAATTCGATTACAAATTCCGGATATGTGCATTTAAACGAGAATCCGATTTTTGCTAATTCTCCTTGTTTATAATATAAAGACATAAATGATGGTACATCTGAATTTACTCCTAAACCGCCACCCATTAAGTTATAGCTCCATAAAATGCGATTTTTATTGTATGAGACTTCTGGAAAATCAACATTTGCTATTTGAGTCCCTAGAGGGTTAAATGAAAATCTAACATTCATAGAATGATTATAATTGATTGAGGCTTTAATGAAATTCTTGGCATTCATACTTTTAGAAACTCCATTTGAACAAAGTGTTATCTTTTGACTTTCAAAAAAGAATTCTTCGCGTTCTATATGTCCTTTTTCTTCTAATATATTGACAGGGAAAGAATCATACTCAGACGAAGTTGTATTATGCCTCTTAATAAGATCAAAAATATTCATAGTACCAATGTAATATTCCAGCAGATTCCCGAACCGGATGGTTCATAATAATAGAAGTCAGTAATGAAACCCATATATAAAGAAAAAGCGCGGGAATCTGTACCTGTTACTTATCCCGTGTGCTAGGCCTTCGCATTGCCTTTCAACCAAAGATAAGCAACCAGAAGCCCACGCCGATATGTATAATATTACAACTTAGCACATTTTTTATGCAAAAAGTATGCACTAAGGATATAAACATACCCCGCAGACATCTACTGTTGCTTTGTCCTGTGGTTGAGTGATAAAGTTGCGAAGTTTAGCACAACCAAGACAAAAAACGTAGTAAACGTCTTTCTTTATTATATGTCACCCCTCCCGCCCCTGCCTATTTAAAGGCATCGGCGTAGGGATGTGGCAAAGTTATAGAAACAATTTTTTTATTCCTATCTTTTTCTTAATTATTTTTATACGTGTTTAATTGGTCAGTGTTATAAAATTGTAAGTCTTTCGTAATAATACAAGAAACCATCGTTTTACAGGTAAGAGAGAATCTCTTCTGTAATTTGTTGCTTTGTCAGATGATTCTTACGAAGAAGGTCTTCTATATCGAATCGGTCGACAAACTCCTTTTTTGCTCCATAGTTTAGTACCCGCATTTCGGATGTTCCGTAATAACGTGTAATCTTCTCCCCAAAGCCTCCGTCCAATACTCCATCCTCTAAAGTGACGACCAAAGAGTGATTGGCTTTCAACTCTTCCAACAGTTCTTTGTCTATGCCTGTAATATAGCGCGGATTGATAAGGGTAGCTTCCACTCCACTTTTTTCTTTCAGCAGACTGACCACTTCCTCGCCTAACTGGAAAAAGGAACCTAACGCCAAGATGGCTACCTTCTCTCCTTTCCGGGTTACCTGATAGCGGTTGAGCAAGCTGTAGTCCGTATCAACGGTTCTTCCCTGCGCGGCGATAACTCCATTAGCCGGAACCCGGATGGCAACCGGATGTTCATTTTGCCGGATACTCCATTCCAACATGGCCATGTATTCTTCCTTACAGGTTGGTGCTAGGTAGACCATATTGGGAATGTTGCTAATGACCGGAATATCGAAGAAACAGAGATGGGTTACATCGTTCATTGCCGAAAGGGAACCCCAGAAAACAAGTAGTACGGCCGGATTGTTATTGATACATAAATCTTGAGATAGTTGGTCGTAAGAGCGCTGAATAAAAGTACTGTATACTCCGTAAACCGGTTTCCCTCCGGTGGCAGCAATACCCGATGCTAATGCTACGGCATGTTCTTCGGCGATGCCCACGTCTACAAATTGTTTTCCGGCTTCCGCTCTCCGTTCAGGAGTAAATCCCATTACAGTAGGGGTTCCAGAGGTAATGCCTACTATACGCGAATCTTCCTTCATTTTCTTTAATAAATATTCCGCCGTTAAGGTTGAATACTCCTCTTCATCGCTTGGGGCAGCTTTGGGTTTACCCGTTTGCGTATCGAATGGTGCGCAATAATGGAAACTTTCTTTATTCTGTTCGGCTAAACCATATCCTTTACCTTTCACCGTGTTGATGTGCACCACTACGGGATGGGCAATATCTTTTACCGACGAAAAGGCTGCGATGAGTTGCTCTATGTTGTTTCCGTCTTTTACATATAAGTAGTCGAGTCCCATCGCTTTGAAGAAGTTGCATTCGCACTGTCCTTCGCTTTCGCGCAACGCCTGTAGATTGCGGTATAGTCCGCCATGATTCTCGGCAATAGACATTTGGTTGTCGTTTACTACAATAATCAGGTTGCTGTTCAGCTCTGCCGCATAGTCCAATCCTTCAAAAGCCTCTCCTCCACTTAATGAACCGTCGCCTATTACTGCAATAATGTTCTCGCGTTCTCCTTTCAGGTCACGTCCTTTGGCCAGTCCGCTTGCCAGGCTGACGGAAGTGGATGTATGTCCTATTACAAAGAAATCATGTTCGCTTTCCTGCGGTTCCGAATAGCCGGAGACTTCATCATACAAGGCCGGGGTTAAAAAGGCCTCTTTTCTTCCGGTCAGTATTTTATGGACATAACTCTGGTGGGATACGTCATATACGATTTTATCTTTTGGCGAATTGAATACATAATGAAGAGCAATCGTTGCTTCTACCATTCCAAAATTCGGCCCGAAGTGACCGCCATGTTCACTGAGTTTCTTTAATAGTACATTTCTGATTTCTTCACTTAATACATGAAGTCCTTCTATCGGTAATCTTTTTACGTCAGAAGGTGACTGGATTGTTTCGAGATACATAGTTGTTATCAATTTAAATTTTCTATATCGTTATAGCGCTTTATTTTGTTTGCAAAGTTAGGCTACCTTGTACAATGCCGAAATAGATAGATTACAGGTTTTAGTACCCGAATTACCTTTTTTCAATTTTGGCTTGAATCATCCCTATTCAGGAGCGCTTCTCAACCGTTACCTTTACAGGTGTGAGTCCCCTCATCAGCATGTAAAAGTCGTCCCACTGAAGTCTGCGGACGCTGTAAAAACCTGCCTGTAGTAGTTCTAACTTTGTCCATATGGCAAAATTTATGGCAAAGTTAGAACTACTACAGGCAGATTGCAATATGCTATCGCGGACGGTTGTACCTCCAAAATAGGGTTTGATATGGCTTTTATTTTCCATCTTTTCTATTTTTCGGCATACCATCCCTATAAGGAATAGGTAAAAGAGAATTATCCGATTTATTATCTTGCTTTTTAGAATTTAGTGAACAGAATATGCTTTAAAACATGCATTATATATCCTGTTTGTCTCACCCGTTTTGTATTTCTACGTGTCAATTAAATAAACCTTAAAGAATAATATGACAAGACACAGAGGCTGCTATGTAAAAAATGGAAGTCTGAACATGGTCGTAGCCATGTTTTTAGGTATAGTACTGGCGTCTACCTTGATGTCCGAGACCGGTTTGTTGAGCCGGCATGGCGGAATAGCTTGTTGTATGGGTTCACTTTTCATGCTACTTTACTCTCTTTCATTGCGTATTTATTCTGTTTCTGTCCGGGTAACGGATTTGTTCTTTTTTCTATTATGGGCGTATATCGGTTTGCGGACGGAAGGGCAAGACTTTTACTCCTACACTACGGGCCAATGGATATCTTGCCTGATAATCTACTTGTGTTGTAGGAATATGTATTCCTATAAAACAACGATACTGTACGTCATTTCTTTTTTCGGTATGGTTGAAGCATTTACGGGCTTGTTTCAATATTTCTTTTTGCCGAATGCGGACCTTATGGTTTCGGTGGCAAGAGGAAGTTTCCGGAATCCTGGTCCTTATGGTTGTTTCTTGTGTCTTACTTTGGTTTGTACGGCAGGACTTGTTTCTCTCAAACTGAAGCGGATGATAAAAGCGGTATTGTGGCTTTCATTAGGTATTCAGTTGACAAGTATATTGCTTTCAGACTCCAGGACGGCGTGGCTGGCACTTGCTGTCGCCGCAATTTATTATGTAGGGTGCCGTATGCAAAGGAAAAGTCGTCTGTTCTATTTTCTTTTTTCCATATCGGGTGTTTGCTTATTTCTTATCGGTTTATATAAATATAAACCTCAATCAGCGGATGCACGACTGTTTATTTGGCAAACCGGTATCCGCATGTTCCGGCAGTCTCCTTTGGTTGGAACAGGAACCCATTCGTTTGCTGCCCGTTACATGGACTACCAGGCCGTGGAACTGAGTGAGAGTGAAGATGAACATTTGAAGCGTCAGGCGGCTAATAATACATACGCTTTCAATGAATTCATTCATCTGTCCGTGGAATGGGGAATGATTGGATTGATTCTTTTCTTCGGAGTTGTTTTTTCCGTTTACTTCCATCGGGCAAGGGATGGTATTGACCGGATTTTTTATTATGTATTTACTGCCTATATGGTTATTTGCTGTTTCTCTTATCCTTTGGAGGTTTGGCCTCTTTCTCTTTGCTTTCCGCTACTTTTGGGATGTCTTCCCGGAGCCGCACTTATGAAACTTCGTTATTCGTTTTCTCTGCAGAAACAGAGAATTCTTTTTGGCACGCTTCTCTGTTTGTGTCTGCTTTATCCTTATAATCACTATGTGTTGCATCATCGCATTGTGTCCTGCATTGATACGTTCTATCATACAGGTAGTCCGAATGCTGCAAACGAACTAAGGCGGCTGTATCCTCGGTTCATGAATGAGAAAGAACATCTGCTTACTTACGGGAAAGTCCTTCATCTTCAAAGTGATACAGCTTGTGTCCTCGTATTGCAGCAATGTGTCGCTTTAAATCCCACTTCCGAGACTTTGTGCGCTTTAGGGGAGACTTATCAGTGTCGCGGTCAGTACCGGCAAGCTGAACAATGCTTTATGCGCGCGGCGGCCATGGTGCCTGGATACATCACTCCTCCTTATTTGCTTTTCTGCCTGTATCGGACATGTGGCGAAGAGGCAAAGGCACGGGCAAAGGCCTGCTACATATTGGGAATGAAGCCCAAGGTGGTAAACAGCTTGGTATTGGATATAAAGAGAGAATTAAAAGAATATATGAAAAATCCCTAAAATAAATAATGCTATGAAAACACGTAAATTATTTCATGGATGGCAGGTAGCCCTAATGTGGCTTCTGATGCTTGCTTCCTGTCAATCGCCTACTTCCCGTTTGGAAGCAGCCTTGCAGCAAAGCGGATCCAACCGTTCGGAACTGGAACGAGTGCTTACGCACTATTCCCGACAAGTAGACGATAGTTTGCATTTGAAAGCAGCCTGTTTCCTGATAGAGAACATGCCCGGACACTGTGGCCTGAACAGTCCGTATCTGGCAACTTACCGTGCTTCGATGGATTCGCTTTATCCCGACATGTCCAATGTGGTAAAGGCGGTGGTCTATACCATTCCTTCGAGGATGGAAGAGTTATCCGGTGTCTGTACCCGAAAGGAAGACATACAATGCGTCACGGCCGATTTCCTGATTACCCATATCGACAATGCCGTGGCGATGTGGCGGAGCTGCCCTTGGCTTCGGACGCTCTCCTTTGCCGACTTTTGTGAATATTTGCTACCCTACCGGGTAACGACTGAGCCTTTGCTTAAGGCAGACAGCACGCTGTATTTATGGAAAGAGGTGGCCAAGGATATGAAGCATTACGGCTACATTCCCCAGTCATTGGATGATGTCAAGTCTTTCCAGCGAAATCTGATAGGAAACCGCGATGATGTCTACTTCCTGAATATGCCTGCTCCCCTGTTGCCGGGAGGGAAATATACACTCGACAGTCTGGATATCTGTTATTATGATGTGGCAGGCTTCCGTCTATCCGGTGTGCCGTCTGTCATCGATTTCATTCCGGACTGGTCTACCCGCAACGGTCGACACTATTGGCGTGTGCTCATTGACCAGACTTGTCTGCATGACAATTTTAGTAATGTCTTGAATCCCAAAACCGCGAAAGTGTACCGCATTACCTATTCGCACAACCCCACACCCCGTTCCAACGGGAGAGAACATATTCCTTTCCTTTTTTCCGAACCGTTCTATCGGGATGTCACGGAGCAATATCTGAAAACAACCCATCTGACTGTTACCATTAAGAAATCCTTCATCGGTTATACTCCGGATAATCTTTATCTGTGTATTTTCAACGATTTGGAATGGAAGCCTGTGGCTTGGGCGGAAAACAGGAAAGGAAAAGGTGAATTTAAAAACATGGGTTTGAACATGGTTTATCTTCCGGTCTGTTACGAAGGAAATGAAATGCTTAATACCGGTTATCCTTTGTATGTGGATTTGCAGGGGCACAGCCGAGAGCTGGTTCCCGATACCACCCGAAAAATAACAATGCAACTGGGGCGTAAATATCCGTTGACATACTCCAAAATTCATTGGACGAAAAGCTTGGATGGTTGCTGTATCGAAGCTTCCGACCTGCCGGATTTCTCCCGGTCGGATACCCTGTGTCGGATAAGTCATACCAGTCCTTCGCTGAACTGGATGACGCTCCCTGTCCGGTCAGAGCGGTTGTACCGATACTGGCGAATCAGCAAAAAAGGCCGTTTCATGGAATTGGGGGAATTACGGTTTATAGATGAATATGGGAAAGAGGCACATGGAAGCCTTATTGCCGATGCGGATACCACTATGGCTGCGGCCGCTTTCGACGGGGATATCCTGACATACAGCAAGGCACGTTCCTGGTTTGGAATGGATTGCCGTAAACCTGTCCGCATGAAGGAAATACGCTATATTTCGCGTACAGATGGTAATGGCATTTGTCCCGGCCACGATTACGAACTGTTTTATTATGCCTTTGATGGCTGGGTCTCTTTGGGCAGGCAGACCGCTACTTCCGACACTCTTTGCTTTGAGTCGGTTCCCTCCGGAGCCTTGTATTGGCTGAAGAATTATTCCGAAGGCCGGGAAGAACGGATATTTACTTACGAAAACGGAGAAGTGCACTTCCGATAAAGTTACCCGATTATTCACTTTTAAACAGAAAGGAGGCCTTTATGGTAACCTAACAGAGAAACAACCAATGAGAAAAAGCATTCAATTTAATAACTTAAAACGTATATATGAATAAAATTTATCAAAACAAGCTGACATATTTGTTATGTATTGTTTTATTGGCTATCTTGGCAGTGTGCTGTCAAGATGAGATAGGTCTCCCCTCTTCCTCGGGTAAAGGGGAATTTACGGTGGAGGATGCCAAAGAGTTCTTTGAAACAAATGTGGACGCTCTGTCTGTGGATCTACAGCGACGGATGCTTCACCAACGGTTACAAGATGATTAACGGCAAGATAACGCATCGGTTGTATTTGCGTGAGTTGACCAAGAACATTACTCGCTCTACGACTAATGTGCGCATGGTGTACAACTATGTGGACAATTCGGAAGTGACACCCTCTTTCATGTCAGACTTCGAGAAGTACTATTGCGGTACTTGTGATGCCTGGTATGATTGGGATGAGGTAT